>Ga0172377_10000454_pt1 | contig 38450 bp, 27 predicted proteins | sample Pumphouse3metaG_FD_119749 | JGI IMG/M metagenome (GOLD analysis project Ga0172377, IMG submission 119749) | Leachate microbial communities from a municipal landfill in Southern Ontario, Canada - Pumphouse #3 metaG | ecosystem: Engineered > Solid waste > Landfill > Unclassified | place: Canada... | reverse complement strand
TTTTTCAGGACAAATTTGTACGTTGAGCTGGATGAGTCAGAGGCCACTTCTTGGCTAAAGTCATAAGCCAAGCAAGGCGCGTCGATACCTGCCTCAGGCGCACCTTCTTTGTTATAGAACAACAGTCCGAGCTGTGTCATGCCCTGAACATCGTTGTCATAGGCTGAGGTGTAGAAGAAGGGGCTGAACTTGCCGTCCACTGTCATCACGCTGACGACGAGCGGATTGGTTTCGTTATTACCCGTTCTCGGTGTCTCTCTGGCGTCATAACGATTAGCCGGGACATCCGGAAGAACTTCAACCGGTTTTTCGGACTCTGTCGGCGTTGCCGTAGGTTCGCCGCTGCCTGTCGGATCAGGTGTTGCCGGCGGCCCGCAGGCAACCAAACCTACCATCAACACGACTGCTAATAGAATCGCTAGGTATTTTTTCATTTCTTTCCTCCATTGCGAATTTGTGCGTCGTTTTTACTGCACAGTTTCTCTAATTGTATCAAAGGGGAAAATTCACCGCAAGTGAACATGAAGGCGCCATCACGCCAACACGTCCCCCTCCTGTCCTATTATACACATTTAGCGCGGAAGCGATAATATGTCACGCAAAATGCCCGATGGCAAGCGACACCACACAAATGAAGGTATCTTTCACTCGAAGCGCCGTTTCCACAACTTCTTCATGGCTTAAAGGTTGATCCAAGACGCCTGCCGCCATATTCGTAATGCAGGAGATTCCGATCACCCGCATGCCGCTATGGCGTGCCGCGATCGCCTCGGGGACGGTGGACATGCCGACCGCGTCGGCGCCAAAGCCGCGCAACATGTGAATCTCAGCCGGTGTCTCGTAACTTGGTCCCGAGTACATGGCATAAACGCCTTCCTCTAGATGGATACCTTCTTTTTGGGTGACCGATTTCAGTGTTTCTCGTAATTGCTTCGTGTATAAGTCGGTCATATCCGGAAAACGGGGGCCAAAATCTTCAAGATTGGGTCCGATCAAAGGATTTTGCCCGGAATAGTTAATATGGTCACGAATCAGCATCAGGGCGCCGGATGAAAACTCCAGATTAATGCCACCGGCCGCGTTTGTTAAAAGCACAGTCTTCACACCGAGTTTGGCCAAGACACGCACCGGGATCGTGATCTCTCTTTGTGAGAGCCCTTCGTAGTAATGCACGCGCCCGCTTAAGGCCGCGACCGTCTTACCCTTATGTTTCCCGATGACAAAGGCACCTGCGTGCCCCTCCACGGTGGGTACCGGAAAACCGGGGATGTCTGAAAACGAGATGACGGTCGCTTCCTCCAACGTGTGCGCAAAATCGCCCAATCCGCTACCTAAGATTAAAGCCATCTGCGGCAACGCGTCTGTTTGTTCACGGATATACCGAACCGCCGAATCAATGCGTGTGGTTAAATCGCTCATAATGTCCTCCATTAAAACCTTTTCTAGTAGTGTATTGAATCTTCGGTGAAATGACAAAGAGCCCGCACAGGCGAGCTCTTTATTTATGCCCTTTTTGGACATAATCTGGTCGAGGTGACAGGACTTGAACCTGCGGCTTCTTGCTCCCAAAGCAAGCGCGCTACCAACTGCGCCACACCTCGCGGCTACCATCATAAGGGGCGGGACAATAATCGTCAACCTCCAGCACTTGACAATTGTGTTTGATGTTCCATATAATCACGTGGCGCCGTTCAGGGCAAGAAGGGCCATTAGCTCAGTTGGTCAGAGCAGCCGGCTCATAACCGGTCGGTCCGGGGTTCAAGTCCCTGATGGCCCACCATTTGACAGATCATGGGGGAGTTCCCGAGCGGCCAAAGGGGGCAGACTGTAAATCTGTTGTCAACGACTTCGGTGGTTCAAATCCACTCTCCCCCACCACTGTCAACGGATCGTCCGAAAGGGCGATCCGTTTTCTCAAAAAGAATTTGCCGGTGTGATGGAATAGGCAGACGTGTCGCACTCAAAATGCGATGGAGGCAACTCCGTGCCGGTTCGAGTCCGGCCACCGGCACCAAAAAACGCAGCAAGGGCAATAACCTTGTCTGCGTTTTTTGTTTTTGGTCGTACAACTGCGCTAGAATAACACCCACCAGAGGTGATCATAATGTGTCAAGATACGATTGAATCGATGCTGGATGAAGCAGATCTTAAGGCTGAACAAACAACTGAGCGCTATTCCAGGAGGAAATATTCGAGCGTGTAAAAAAACGTATCAAAAAAAGAATAAAAGGTCCGCAATAGTTCAACCCCTGCGGACCTTTTTGTTTCTTACGAAAATATTAGCCTTAGATCGCTCGTGCCACCTCGTTGGCCTCATAGATGGCATTTATCGCGCGTCGGGCTTCCAGGGCATCCCCGATGACATACCAGTCAATGCCGAGCCTCTTACAGGCTTCCTCGAGGTCCTTACCGTCCCTGGGTTTCGCGCCCACCGCAATGACCGCATAGTCACAGGCGAGGTCTTCGGTTTGACCCTCGTGTTCAACACGGACCGCGTTCCCTGTAATCTCGATCACTTTTGTTTTCGTCTTCACATCGATGCAGGCGCCGTGGATATTCCCTAAGACAGACACCTTGCGGATATCGCCCAAGTCCGCTCCGATCTCATCCAGCATCTCGACGATCGTCACCTTACAGCCTTTGGCACAAAGGTACTCCGCTGCCTCAAGGCCCACAAGGCCGCCTCCGATGACAATGACATGACCCTCAGGGCGCACGCGTCCGTCCAAGACGTCATGGCTGTCCGCGACGTTTGGAAGATCCGAACCGGGAACCGGCAAAATAATGGGTTTCGCGCCGATCGCGTTGATCACGACGTCAGGCTTAATGCTTTCGATCAGCTCCGGCGTCACCTTGGTCTTCATGCGCACGTCCACACCCACGCGGATCGCCTGCGCGCCCATCGCCAGAACAGCTTCTTTCATCTCAAGCTTGCGGGGCGCCTCGCCGGCCAAAAGGAACTGACCGCCCAAACGATCGCTCATCTCGCAAAGGATCGGCTTATGGCCCCGTTCGTGCAACAGGAGTGCCGCTTCCAAACCGGCCGGACCGCCACCCGCGATCAGCACCGTCTTAGGCGCGTCCGTGACCTTTAACGTGCATTCGGCCTCTCGGCCGACCGCAGGATTCATCAGGCAGGTAATATGCGGGCGAGACTTGTCCGCAAAACCGTCATAACAGCCCTGGTTACAACCAATACAGCGGCGGATGTCATCCACCTCTCCCCTTTCGGCCTTGAGGCAGAAAGCGGCATCGGCCAACTGAGCGCGACCCATTGCGATCAGATCAACTTTGTCATTGGCCAAAAGAGCCTCCGCAAATTCAGGATCGTTAATCCGGCCAACGCCCATGGTCAGGCAACCTGTCTCTTTTCGAATCCTTGCGGCATTTTCAATATTGAAACCGCGCGGCAGATCGATCGGAGGTACCTCAAACTGAATGGCCGCTGTGACGATATTCCCACGGCTGACGTCCAACACGTCCACGCCCATTTCCATCGCCCTCTTACAAAAATCGATGACATCTTCGATGCTAAGGCCGTTCTCCAGAAAATCGTCGTGCGCCCCGATGCGCATGAAAAGCGGCATCCCTTCGGGCATGTTGTCGCGGACGGCCTTTAACACCGCCAGGGGGAAGCGATAGCGATTCTCCACCGAGCCGCCGTACTCATCGGTTCGGTGATTAAAGCCCGGCGACAGGAAGCTGTGGAACATATAGTTATGGGCCCCGTGCACTTCCAAGCTGTCAAAACCGGCCTCCACCGCACGGCGTGTCGCCTCGCCGTAGCATGCCACGATTTCTTCAATTTGTTCCACCGTCGCGGCGGGAATCGTATACTCCGCCGAAATCGGCATGGGCGACGGGAGTAAGATCTGGCATTGCTCGTCAAAGCTTGCAGCCAAGCCTCCCTGCCACAATTGGAGTGAAGCCTTGCCGCCCGCTTCGTGAATGGCGTCGGTCAGTTCTTTTAGCCCCGGGATGAATAGGTCGTCATAGACAGCGACAAAATGGCGCGGCGCGGAAGGTCCGTGAACACTTGCGACCTCCACAATATTGAGCGCGCAGCCACCCTCGGCGCGGGCCACATGGTAATCGATGAGCTGCTTGGAAACGGTTCTGTCCTCATTGGCAAACTTGGTTCCCATGGCGGGCATGACGATGCGGTTTTTTAAGGTCAGATCTCGGATTTTAATCGGAGAAAAAAGATTTTTGAAACGCATAAAGTAATGTCCTTTCCTAATTTCAATTAAATTTAATTGGGTCTTATTCGAATAAAAAAGACCTTTTTATAATCCTATAAAACAAGTTATCTGTCTAGGGTAAAAAATCATTAAAATATAAAGGCTCTGATAACTGCTCGGTCAACGCTTTGGGAAACGAAGGATTGATCTGGGGGCCTTGCCAAAAGGTGAGTCTTTCTTTTTTCACAGGATGAATAAAGGAAAGGCCGGCCGCGTGAAGCGCTAAAGTCGGGACTTCCCGGTCGCGTGAATCCGTCTTGCCGTAGCGCCTGTCGCCCAAAACAGGCATGCCCCGAAGTGATAACTGAGCGCGAATCTGGTGGCGGCGACCTGTGACCAGGTTAATCAGTAAAAGCGATTCATTTTTAGCCTTATCCTGCATCAGACATTGATATTGTAAAATCGCCTCATCGCCTTGATCATCGCGGGTGACGCGGCCGTTCACAATTTTTTTGGACAAATAATCAATCAAAGAGCCTTCAAGTCTTTCGGGAATCCCCCGTACCACCGCCAGATAAAGCTTTTCGACATCTCTCCCCCGAAAGCTTTCCGAAAGCCTACCGGCGGCCTTCGAAGTCTTCGCGAACACCATGAGCCCGCTGGTCGGCTGATCGAGGCGATGCACCAGCCCCAAAAACACCTCCCCCGGTTTATGGTCTCTTAGTTTGATATGGCGCTTTAAAAGCGTCAGCATATCCGGGGCCGCCGAACGCCCCGCCTGCGACATAACGCCCGAGGGCTTCACGGCCACCAGGAGGTGGTTGTCTTCAAAAAGAATGTCAGGTGTTTCAAGAATCGACATATGTGTAGAATAGCACGCATTAGCATATCGCGTGCCATGTTATATAATAGGGGCAGTTTATAGAAATGACCCTTGACAATTACAGGAGGTTTCCATGTCGACGACGCCTCATATCCTGATCTGCGACGACGATCCGGTCGTACACGAATCGCTCGGACTTTACCTTGACGCTGAGCATTTTCCCCATGCTTCCGCCTACGACGGCGAAGAAGCGTTGGAAAAAGCCTTGCAGGAAAAACCCGACCTCATTATCCTCGACCTCATGATGCCCAAGATGTCCGGCACCGATGTCTGCCGCGAGATCCGAAAGACAAGCAACGTACCGATCATCATGCTGACCGCCAAGGGCGAGGAAATCGACCGCGTCTTAGGGCTGGAGCTGGGTGCCGACGATTATATCGTGAAGCCGTTTAGCCCGCGCGAAGTGATCGCCAGGATCAAGGCCCTGTTCCGCCGGATTCAAGACAGCGAATCAGGACAAAAACCTTCGATCCTCCGCTTTGACGGTTTGGAAATTAACCTTGACAACTACCAGGTCAAGGTGGACAACAAGATCGTCGCCTTCACGCCTAAAGAAGTCGAGATCTTGTATCTTCTCGCCTCGCACGCCGGCCAGGTCATGGACCGCGAACAGATCCTCTCAAAGGTCTGGGGTTATGACTACTTCGGTGACACGCGCACGGTGGATACGCATATCAAGCGCATCCGCCAGAAAATTGACAGCGACCATCCGAAATACGGTCTCATCACGGTCTACGGCGTCGGTTATAAATTCGAGACGCTCAGCTAATTTAGTCCGATGAAAAATCGTTTCTTTGTCCGTCGAATTTTCCTGCTCCTCATCGCGGCGATCATGCTGTGGACCGTTTTGACGGCTATTTTTTATAGTTTTGTCGCCAATCCCGTCTTTAACCGCATCAAGGCGAGAGAGCTCCTGCCCCGCGCGCACATCATCGCGGAAAACGCCTTTAACGGTGAGGGCATGTCCTTTTGCGTCGACCTGATTGAAAACGCCTACGAATTATTCGGCAACTGGGTGTACATTGTCGACCAAGATAAGGGCATTGACTACCATACGCCGCTCCCCGAACCATTAGATGGCCTTGCGAACGACCTGGACGCCATCGTGATGAGAGAACACGATAAGCTCTTTGAAACGGGCGATCCTTACAGGATCAACCACATCAACCTGCCCGTGGCAGGCGACCGCTTCCTTCTTTTGACCGTGCCCATCGGCTCACAAAACGAGGGCTATATCGGCTCCACCGTGTTTGTCCAACCCATGAAGGAAATCACGGCCGGCATCCAAAGTCTCAACTTTGCGCTTTTGAGCGCTTCACTCATCGTGCTGGTCATCATGGTCATCCCGGTCATTATCGCGGCCTTCCACATCGTCCGCCCCATCGAATCCATACGAAATGTCACACTGGCCATGAGCCAGGGGGACTTTTCAAGAAGAGCGGATGAAATGCAAGAAGGTGAAATGGGCGATTTGGCGCGCACCATCAACAAGATGGCCGAAGACTTGTCAGAGTCCTTCCAGCAACTGCGTGACCAGACGAACCATTTAGAGCAAATCTTCACAAGCCTCGGCGAGGGTATTGTGGCTGTGGACCGGCACGGCGAGATCACGCAGTACAATGACCGCATCTACACGGTCTTCGGTCTCGATCGCGATTATCAGGCCCACACGAAACCGCGCAACTTCCTGCAGGAAGCCCGTATCGATCATTTCTTCACCGAAGCTATTCACGAGAAAAAATCAGTCACCTGTGTCATCGCCAAAGACCATCGCCAGATTGAGGTCGTCATCACGCCCCTTATCGGTGAGCAGCAGACCATTGACGGCGCCGTGGGCTTATTCCGCGACATCACGCAGGCAGAGCGCTTAGAGCAGACAAGGCGCGACTATGTCGCGAACGTCTCCCATGAACTGCGCACCCCTTTGACAGCCATGCGAGGCCTATTGGAGCCTCTTGTGGAGGGAATGGTGCCTTCTTTGAAAGACCAGAAACGTTACCATGAAATCCTGCTGCGCGAAACCATGCGCCTATCAAGGCTCATCAATGACATGCTCGAACTGTCAAGAATTCAAGCCGATTCCACTCCCGTCATCCAGACAGCCATTGACATAAACGATGTCGTCCGTGAAGTCGCTAACAATTTCTCAGGCATCATCATGGATCACGGACTTCATTTCAATATTGAAGGAACTGAAACCGCTTTGCCGCTCGTATGGGGAAATGGCGATCGCATTGAACAGATTCTTGTGATCTTACTTGACAACGCCATGAAATTCACCCCCGAAGGCGGTCGCATCACCATTCGGACCCATGCCCAGTACAACGGCGCCGCCATCATGGTGGAGGATACGGGATCCGGCATCGAGCCGGAGGATCTTGAACACGTCTTTGACCGCTTCTACAAGGAAGACAAGGCCCACCAAGAACCGGGAACGGGGCTCGGCCTGTCCATCGCGCGTGAAATTTCAAAACAGCTCGGCTATGAGCTTTCCGCCCAAAGTATCAGGGATGAGGGTTCATCCTTCAAGCTCCTCATCCCCTACGCCTCAGATATTACGAAAACGCGCCCCTTCATGAAGGATGTCTACGACAGTGAGACGGCCGATGAGAATTAATCGTTACATCGCCTCCTCCGGTCACTGCAGTCGCCGGCGTGCGGATCAGCTGATCGAAGAAGGCCGCGTCATGGTGAACGGTGAAAAAGCCCAGATAGGGATGACGATTAAAAAAGACGATCGGGTCACGGTCGACGGTAAGGACATCGCCGCTATCCCGGATGACGAACGGGTCGTCCTAGTCTTTCATAAACCGGCAGGCATCACCTGCACCAGTGACCCTAAAAGGCGCGACAACATCATCGATTACATTGACTATCATAAAAGAATCTTCACCGTCGGACGGCTGGACCGCGATTCGCGCGGTCTCATCCTATTAACCGACGACGGAATCCTTGCGCACCGAATCATGCACAGTTCCTTCGGCCATGAAAAAGAATACCGTGTGACAGTCGATCGCCCGATCGATGAATCCTTTTTAAATAACATGCGCGAAGGCGTCATGCTCGAGGATCAAATGACCCTCCCCGCCCGCGCCTGGCAAACCGCCGAGCGAACATTTCATCTCGTCATCTCCCAGGGGCTCAACCGACAAATCCGGCGGATGTGCGAAGCCTTGGGCTTTGAGGTCATCGATCTTTTACGCGTGCGAGTGATGCACATCACTTTGGGTTCACAGAAAGAAGGTGAACTTCGAGAACTCTCGCCGAAAGAGAAACAAGAATTATTTAAAAATTTGGGAATGGAAGACGGGCGCCCGTAGCGCCCGTTTCCATGCGTCTTTTAAACTTCAATCAGCGTCTTTTTAGTTACGCTTCCGCCATCCAAAGCCCGTGCAGATTGCAGTACTCATAGACCGTCACAGGGCCTTCTTCCACGCAGAAGGACGCCTTAGGCGGCTCTCCCGGATGCAGGTGAACAAACTTCACGCTGTCGCCTTGCACGGCGGCGATCCAGGTAATGTAGTGCTGAGGGATCATCGGATGTTCGACCTCCCCTACTACGACATCGATCTTGCCTGCTTCGCGCGTTACAAAGGGAACATGCTTTTCGGTCGCGGCGTCCGTGACACCGGCCACAAGGAGCGTCATCGGCTGATTGCAGCAGACCATCTCGCCCGGACCTTCATTCAAAAGATACGTCAGGTTGCCGCATACTTCACAATAGAAAAATTTCACTTCTTTCATTCACTTTCTCCTTCATCGATTCGATTTTCATCGTTTTCTTCTTCTGTTAAAGATACATCCTCATTGTTCCTTCTAAATCTTCCCATAACGGGAAGACTCCACTCTTTTTTGTACACGCGAAGCGCCAACTGAATCGTCATCAGGATCACAAACAGTAAAAGGGCGCCCAAGGTCACCATCAGGCCTTCGTTAAAGCCCACGGGCAAAAAGGCAAAGAAGATTCGGTGATCCCCTTTCGGGACGCGGATGGCCATGAGCGCGTCATCGACCTGTTCGATGTCGACGGGTTCCTCGTCCAGATAAGCCGTCCAACCCGGATCGTAGGGCATGGTTAAAAGGAGCACACTTTCCCCTTCAGCGTTGATATTGCCTTCAAACCAGTCATCATGCTCCGTGCGATAATGCATGGCAGCTTGTCTTGCCTCGATTGAGACATTTTCTAAGACTTCAGGATCCAGTGAAGCCACGCGGGCTTCAAAGTTGCCCGTGGCCGGCGCTTTTTCAGAAAGCGTCACCGTCAACCGGAAGGCTTGGCCTTCTTGAATTGTGCCAAGCTCCACTATGCCTCGCTTATGCGATTTCACCTTAATATGCGTCGCCCCGTAATCGACTTCGACTGTTTCCGTGTCGTGGCCGTGCAAATCAAGGTTTAAGTAATGCGGCTCTGTGCGTTTTGCTACCCAGGTGATCGTATATGTGCGAAGTGTTTTTTCTTTTGACTCAGTAAAGGAAAAGGACACCCCCCCTGAGCCCGGCCCTGAAAAGGACGGCCCTTTCACTTCATCGTGAGCCATTTCGTGAAAAAGCGTCCCCGCGTCACTTGAAAGCGCCTTTACTAGATCGTTTTGGGCGCGAAAAGGATTCCCCGCCGTACTCTCGTACGCTAAAACGGAAGGATCGGTCAGGAAGGCCTGCGGGAAGGCATAAGGGTTCTCGTAGACCGTGACCTCTTCATTGCCCAACACAATGATTCGTTCTGTCTCTAAGAAGTCGGGCTTCTCGCGCGCGATCACATAGCGGATGTCAAAGAGCGCCTCAGTGAACAGGGTGGCACCGCGGTATTGGTAACTGTTGATGCCGTTATTCACATGCCCCAGGTTTTTGAAGAACTTCACCGGCGCCTTCGGCGAGCTGGACGAAAACATTGACAAACCCTTGTAACCGTAAAGCGCGGGATCGTTCGATGTCTTGTGGGGCCTTGTCTCAACACGGTGGCTGATGGTTGTCGCGTCAAGTTTTTCCACCTGGCGGACAGCCTCGCGGATCGACTGCACCGTGATGCCGGCCGAATAGCCGTCACGACTGCCGTAGTACTCATTTTTATCTATATGGTAGAGCCCTGAAAAAACGGATAAAGTGACTTCAAAGAGCATGACCGCCAACAGCAGGTTCACATGGAAGCGGCGGCGGAAACGGCTCGATTTAAAAGACGAAAACAAGATGGTATAAAGCAGCATCAGGACAATGGCGCCCCACTGGGACCAGGGTGAGAGTTTGATATCGGGTTCAAGCGTCATCACGACGGGGATGATGATGGCAAGCGAGATCCCCAAAAGGCCGATTTCAGTCGGTCGGAATTCTCGGGTGGAGCGCAGCCCGTCGTAGGCAAGCGTTAACAGGAGCAAGATGACGACAAATGAATAGCGAAAAGGTAGCTGGTTCGGATAATGCATGCCGTGCCATATGAAGTTTAAGACATTGGTGTCAAAGGATAAGAAGAGAAACAGTAAAAGCAGGCCGTTCAAAAGCTTGTCACGCAGGCGTATGCGATGGGACAGAAAGTAAATCGGCAATAAGATCAGGATAAAAAGCCCCGAATACAGGTTGGGTGAGCCCGAGCGGACGGTCGGCTGCAAGAAAGGAAACAACTGTCCAAGGTACGCCAAAGGCCGACCTAACAGTTCCACTGATTTGGGGAACGCGTCGCCTGCCGCCGAGGTGATCATAAGCGACTTCCAAGTCGGATAAAGCACCACGGCCGAAAGGCCTACGCCGATCAGGGTAAGCCCTAGGGTCTGCAGGAGTTTCACCAGCCGTTTTTTATGCTGACGGTCGCCCGTGTAACGCAGCAACAAAATCGGATAGTAAAGCGCTGTGAAGATCGCGGCAAAAAAGGCCACATAATAGTTTGTGATTAATAGGAGCGCCACGGACACGGGATATAAAATCCATTTGCCATCACGGACATGCCGGACAATCGCTAAAAGTAACACGGGCAACAAGATCAGGGCATCGAGCCACATAATGTTCCAGGAATAGGCAATCACAAAGCCTGAGAGCGCGTAAAAGGTTGAAAAGGCTACCGCGAGCGCGCCCTTTCTTCGAAAGCTCGTTCGCAGGTAAAGATAGAAACTAAGGCCCGAAAGCCCGATTTTAATGAGCGTGATGGAGAATATGGCCTCAGTTAAGCAGCTTGCCGGAAATACCAAAAGGAGCAAGTTAATAGGACTTGCCAAGTAGTAGGCAAAAAGCGCGTAAAAGTTTGTCCCAAGCCCGATGGTCGGGGCGTAGAAAAAGGAGCCCCCTTGTAGTATTTTATCTCGAAACAGCGAAAAGAAAGGCGCATACTGGTGAAACAAATCCACCGTCAGCATATGGCGGTTGCCAAAGGGAAACACCTGGAGGGCGGCGTACGCCGAGGCTAAGATGACAAACGGCACAATAAACGCCATAAAGGGCAACCATCGGTCACTCCAAAATAGCTTTTGCTCACGCCGAAGGGTGAATCTTCCGTGCGGCAATTCCTTCATCATCGCTCCCATCTCAAACCGTCATTGATCATCTGAGTCAGCCTGTAAGCCGGGTTCTGTCTTGAACGGTCATTTATCTCGACCTCTCGTTGCCGAAAGGCTCTAGCCGCCTCCGTGGAACCTGCGGGCGACAGTTGTTCCTCCACGGCGTTGCTCCGGATGGGGTTTGCATGGCTGCCACGTTGCCGTGACACCGGTGAGCTTTTACCTCACCTTTCCACCTGAACCGGATAAATCCGGTTGTCTCTTTCTGTTGCACTGTCCTTGAAGTCGCCTTCACCGGCCGTTAACCGGCATCCTGCCCTGGGAGCCCGGACTTTCCTCAGCGCCTTTCTTTCGAAATGGCACCGCGACCATCCGGCTGACTCAGTGATTGATCTCCATCATTATACGAAACGAACTTGTCCGCTTCAAACCGATCTTTAAATTGTTCCAACAGTTCCAAAGAAGAAGGATCATAGGGGGAGGCTTTCATAAGTCGGCGAAGCCGCCTTCCAATATAAAGCCGGTATGTTGGGTCAATTGCGTGACGCTCATTTTCAAAATTTCTTAGTTTTTGTAAAATGCGGGGGCCAAAAAAATAATCCAACGGATCCCCCTTCAATTGGGTATTATCTTCTTTTTTGCACACCATGACCAGGTACAGCTGATCTTCATCCTCGATTAAATGTTCTTCACGGATATCAAAAGAAAGCTCAGCGAGTGTCCGCCTTAACACTTCCTCCTTGCTTTGAGGCTGTAATATGAAGCGTTTGGGAATATGAAGTTTATCCAGGTCATTTTCCAAGACACGGGCGATCGTCTCCCCGCCCATGCCGCTGATGAGCACGACATCCTCATTTAGTAGATCCACATCGTGCAGACCGTCTGTCAATTGCGACGCAAAACCACGGGTGATCCTTTCATCTTTGGCGCGTTTTTGGGCGACAAGAAGCGGCGCCTTTCGCACATCGGTGACAAGCACTTGGGAAATGGCGCCGCTTTTTAGTAATTCAATCGGGACAGTTGCGTGATCCGAGCCGATGTCGACAAGACGGCGGCCAGAAGCCTCACGTACCAGGTGATAAAGGAGCCCGAGTCTCCCCTCCATTATTCTAAGTATTCGCGAAGTCTCGCGCTCATATTGGGGCCGCGCATCTTTCTTAGAGCTTTGGCTTCAATCTGGCGGATGCGCTCGCGCGTCACGTCAAACTCAAGCCCCACTTCTTCCAAAGTCCTCGTACGGCCGTCATCCAAGCCAAAGCGCAGGCGAAGCACCTTCTCTTCTCTCGGGGTGAGTCCTGACAGCACCTTGGTCAATTCTTCTTTTAACAGGGTGGACGCCGCCTGATCGGCCGGCGACGGCGCGTCTTCATCCGGGATAAAATCGCCTAAATGACTGTCTTCTTCCTCACCGATCGGTTTTTCAAGCGACACAGGTTCCTGAGAGATCTTCATGATTTCACGAATCTTGTCAGGTGTGAGATCCATCTCGGCCGCGATCTCTTCCACCTCAGGCTCACGGCCTAATTCCTGTACCAGCTGGCGCTGGATGCGGATCAGTTTGTTAATCGTCTCCACCATATGCACCGGGATGCGGATCGTTCTCGCCTGGTCGGCGATGGCGCGTGTAATCGCCTGGCGGATCCACCAGGTGGCATAGGTGCTGAACTTAAAGCCCTTGGTGTAGTCGAATTTGTCGACCGCCTTGATGAGCCCCAAGTTGCCCTCTTGGATGAGATCCAGAAAATGCATGCCACGTCCTGTGTAGCGTTTGGCGATGCTGACGACCAATCGGAGGTTCGCCTCGATCAAATGCTGTTTAGCGGCCCAGTCCCCGGCCTCCATGCGCGCGGCCAGTTCTTTTTCCTCATCCGCCGTCAGAAGTTCAACCTTGCCGATCTCCTTCAGATACATGCGCACAGGGTCGTCCACGATCATGGCGTCATTAAAGGCCTCTGCCTTCTTATTGCGGTCGCGCTCACGCATTTCGCGTTCAACTTCATCCTCGTCGATCACCTCAATGCCCGCGCGTTCGAGCATGACGATGACGTCTTCCAAACGCTCCTCGTCCCATTTAATGCGCTCCAGGTAATCGAGAATATCCTGCTGCTCGAGTTCGTTGTCATTGTCTTTTCCGTGATGGATCAGAGGGTAAATGACGGCCAGATCGATGTCGATGTCGCCGATGCGCTCTAACAGCATCTCTTCATCGACCTCATCCTCATCTTCGTCGTCAAGATCCTCATCTTCTTTTTCGTACAGGCTGTCGTCGAGGGTCTCTTCTTCGCCGTCTGAAAAATCGGTGTCCAATTCCTCGGCTTCTTCCTCAAATGGCGACTTTGTGACATCCTCCTCGAAGATAGGCTCAAGCTTAAGTTTAAGTTCGTCCTCTGAAGTGACGTTCAGGGCATCGCCTTGTGCCTTGTAGTGGTTAAGCGACATCATCTCGGATGCCATGGCCGGTGTGGCCCCCGGGTCGTCCTCGGCTTCGGGCGGATGCAAAAGGCCGCTCATCATGGACACCGTCCGCGCCGCCGCCGTACGCCAACTATCTAAATTCAATTCATTTTTATAATCGTTCACAGTCGTTCTTCCCCCCGCAACATCATTCGATACGCAAATGCGGCTGTTGTTAATGTCGCCGCGCGCGCATAATATTCTCCCGCGTCCTCATCTTGTCCTTCAAGTTCAAGTTCCCTTGCCATTTCATTCAATCGCGATGCTTCTCTTCTCCAGTTCACCAGGCGCTGTTCGGAGAGCTTTTGCTGATAGACTCGCCTTTCCGCCTCAGGTGATAGCCTGCTTTCTTCGATCGCGTGGAATTGCTGCTGGATGGCTGAATGGACCCGATCAGGATCGTTATCGTTCTCTTGATTCTTTCCCGGTTCATCTTCCTTTTCGTCATGGACCAGAATGTTATCCACTATAGTGTGCAACGAGGCTGCTGTCAATATTCCGTCACCTGCGTCCCGGATGCTTTGGGCCGCGATGCCTTTGGCAAAAGTGCCGTTGAAATCGCTTTCCGTGATGCCCGACAAAAGTGCGTCCGACATTAATAATTCCCGCACCTCGTCATTTAAGGCGTAGCCTTCCGGCAGTTCCTTTTGCAGATTGGGTCCAAGATCGACCAGGCGGTTATTATTCGCCAGCATGACCAAAAGCGTCAGCTCCAACACTGTCGGCATGGAAGGATCTTTTGCTTTTACGCCTTTCACGAGTCTGACTTCTTCTTGCCCTGACGCGGTCCCTTCCTCTTTTTGCAACAGATTGCGCCGCCGCTCAATCTCTTCGGTGACCGCGCGCCGGCTGATGTGCAATTCCTTGGCCAGGTGGCCGCCGTACAATTCACGCCTCGTACTGTCAGGTTCTTGGGCGAGCAGGTCAAGCGCCTTGTCACGGTAATCCCTCTTGGGCACGCCGATGGAATCCTCGGTCTGCTGCTTCAATAAGGCAAGGCGGTAGCCTGTGCGGTCATAGGTCTCATCCAGGGCGGCCAGAAGGCGCTCACGTCCGAATAATTGAAGGTAGTCGTCGGGGTCTTTGGCCCCCTTTAACAGGATGTAGCGTGAGCGGATGCCGGCCTCATCCAGGCGTTCGCCGGCACGCAAAGCGGCTTCAATGCCCGCGCGGTCGCTGTCCATGAGGATGGACACCGCTTCCTTGTAGCGCCCGATCAATTTCGCTTGGTAGGCGGTTAATGCCGTTCCCAAAGGCGCCACCGCAGATGTAATCCCCGCCCGGGCAAGGGCCAGTACATCCATATAGCCTTCGACTAATAAAAAAGCATGGGACTCCGATTTTGCCGCCTGAGGCATGCCGAACAGATGGCGCCCCTTGTGGTATACGAGCGTTTCCGAAGTGTTGATGTATTTCGGGCCTTTGTTTACCATGGCGCGGCCGCCAAAGGCAAGCACCCGGCCGGCCGTGTCAATGATGGGAAACATCACGCGATGTCTGAAAAAATCGTAATAACTGTCGTCTTGTCGCTGGGAGGGCAGGATTAATCCCGCGTCAAGCATCGCCTCATCAGGGATGCCCTTTGCCCTTAAATGACGGTACAGGCTGTCACCTTTAGAGGGCGCGTAGCCCAGGCCGTAGCGACGGTACAGTCGGCGGTCGACGCCGCGGCGGGCAAGATAGTCTCGGGCTTCACGTCCCGGATCACTTTCAAGTGACTGGTAATAAAAGCCTGCCGCTTCATTTAAAGCTTCATAGGCCTTTTGTCTTTTTGAATAGCGCTCTTTCCATTCGTCGTCTTCTGTCTCTTCAATGGCGACCCCTGCGCGTTCGGCCAAAAAACGAATGGCCTCAGGGTAGGACAGGTGTTCGATTTCCTGTATGAACTTAATGACATTGCCGCCCTTTTGGCAGCCAAAACAATAGAAGATCTGCTTCCCGGGAGACACGCTGAAAGAAGGCGTTTTCTCCTCGTGGAAGGGGCAGAGTCCGAAGTGATTCAACGCACTCTTTTTGTCGAGCATCACATAGGAGGAAACAACCTCAACGATGTCATTTGCCTCGACTACCGCGTCTATGCTATGTCGTGAAATCAGTCCCAATAAAGCAATAACTCCCTTATCTTGGCGTCCATGACGCCGGGATCAAGTGTTGCGCCCTTCTATTATACGACATTGGTGAAAGTCAAAACGGCCCGCCACCCTAAGGCAACGCACCGTTGTCTGACAAAAGGGCCAAAAAGGGGTTATTCTTCGATTTCAGATTCTCTCGGGAATACCGTGCTGATGGCCGTCTTCTTGAAGGTAAGCATGGTGTTGGCCACCCCCGAGTAAATGGTCACTTCATCATCTGCGATATTCGCCACTCGGCCGACTATGCCGCCGATGGACATCACTTTATCGCCCGGTTTCATTGCCGCGATGGTTTCTTTCAACTTCTTCTCGCGCTTCTTCTGCGGACGGATGGTAAAAAAGTACATGACGCCGACGATGAGAATAAACGGCAACATGGTGTAAAGCAGACTCAGAATGCCTCCGCCTTGTCCTTCCGGATCAGCCGGGGCCGCTGCAAGCAGCAAAGGGATTAAGGTCATGATGATCCTCCTTAAGATTCAATATCAGGGGGCCGGGCGAAGCGCCGGACCACAATGAGTTTAACACAAAATTTTTATTTCGTAAGCCTTAAACGCGATAACGTATAAAAAACTCATCACGATAGGATAAGAGACGATCTTCTCTTATGGCTTGGCGTATTTCTTCCATCAGTTGCATCAAAAAAGCCAGGTTATGCCAGGACAAAAGGCGGAGCCCCAAAATCTCACCGCTCCGGATCAAATGGTGCAGATAGGCCCTCGAGTAATTTTGGCAGACATAACAGTCGCAGGAAGGGTCAAGGGGCATGTCGGATTCGCGGTGCGGGGCGTTTCGTATGACAACACGCCCGTCCCAGGTCAAGGCCGTGCCGTTGCGGCCGAGGCGCGTGGGAAAGACACAGTCAAACATGTCCACCCCTCGAACGGAGCCTTCTACCAGGTAGTCGGGCGAGCCGACCCCCATGAGGTAGCGCGGCCGATCCTTGGGCATGTAGGGCATGATCGCTTCCAGCATGGCGTACATCAGTTCCGCCGGCTCTCCGACCGAAAGGCCCCCGATGCCGTAACCCGGCAGGTCGAAAGAGGTGATCTCCTTCGCGCTCTGGATGCGCAGATGCGCATAGGTGCCGCCTTGGACGATGCCAAAAAGCGACTGCTTATGCGGTTGGCTCCACGCCTTGACCGCGCGTTCCAGCCAACGTGTCGTGCGTTCCAAGGATTCTTTTGCGTAGGATTCCTCCGCCGGCCAGGGGGTGCACTCATCTAACTGCATCATGATGTCTGAACCCAAAGCCTCCTGGATGGCAATCGATTTTTCAGGGGTGAGAAAATGTTTGGAGCCGTCAATATGAGAGCGAAAATGGACGCCTTCTTCTTCAATGTCTTTCGGTTTGGCCAAAGAAAAGATTTGAAAGCCACCGCTGTCCGTCAAAATAGAGCGATCCCAATGCATGAAGCGGTGCAGGCCGCCCATTTTTTTTACAATCGCGTCCCCCGGGCGCATCCACAAATGGTAGGTGTTGCCCAAAATAATCTTGGCCCCGATCGTCTTTAACTCCTCGGGCGTCATCGTCTTGACGGTCGCCTGCGTGCCCACCGGCATGAAGATCGGTGTCTCAAATGCGCCATGCGGGGTGGTGACCACGCCGTAACGGGCACCGCTTTGCTGGCAGACATGTTTCAATTCATAGCTTACGGCAGACAAATCATTCACTCCCTTTCCCTTACCGGTTCCAAAAACATCGCGTCTCCAAAACTAAAGAAGCGGTAATTCATATCCACGGCCGTACGATAGGAATAAAGCATCTTTTCACGCCCCATGAAGGCCGAGACAAGCATGAGGAGGGTGGAACCCGGAAGATGGAAATTCGTGATCAACGAGTCCACCGCACGAAAATCAAAGCCGGGATAAATAAATAGCTCGGTCTCCCCCATGCAAGGATAAAAGAGCTCAAGGCTATCCTTCTCCCCTGTCCCCTCGTAAAGCCTGTGCGCCACGCTTTCCAAGACACGGCAACTCGTCGTCCCCACCGCGATCACGCGTCCGCCTTCTGCCTTGGTTTCAAGGATCGTTGAAACGGCCTCTTCGTTTAACGAAAAAGACTCACGATGCATGGCGTGATCCGTAATCACTTTTTCTTTCACGGGACGAAAAGTCCCCACGCCGACGTGGAGCGTCAGTCTTGCGATCTTGACCCCCATGGCCTCAATGTCGGACAAAAGCTCATCTGTGAAATGAAGCCCGGCGGTTGGCGCCGCCGCGGAACCTTTGTGATGGGCATACACGGTCTGGTAGCGTTCGGGATCGTCCAAGGTCTCGTGGATATAAGGCGGCAAGGGCACCTCTCCGAGCGTTTCTAAAAGCGTGTCAAAGTCATTATCGTAAATGAAACGTACGATTCTTGAACCATCTTCCGTGATGTCGATCACATCGGCTTCTAATATATCCTTTGAAAAGATGATGCGTTCGCCGATCTTCGCGTTTCTTCCGGGCTTCACCAGCACGCGCCAGGTGTCCTGTTCGGTGGGGGCCAAAAGTAAAAACTCAACGGCGCCTCCCGTCTGATCGCGGTGCCCCAAAAGTCTTGCAGGCAGGACGCGCGTGTCGTTTACGACTAAACAATCGCCGGGTTTTAACAATGCGGGAAGTTCAAAGAATTCGCGATGCTCTAATTCATTATTGCGCATCACCAACAAGCGCGAATGATCGCGCTGTTCGGCCGGGTGATGGGCGATCAGTTCGTCGGGCAAATAGTAATGGTAGGACGCGGTCTTTTGGTCCATCGGAAAGGCTTGAGCCATCCGCCCAATGGTTTTTTGAAGGCTCCGATCGGAGCGATGCATGCGTAGATTGCCGCGATCTTTTTTCTTGACGCGCACGCCTAGGTCGTCGAGTGGCAGAAGGCCAAAGTTCGCGTTCATCGGTTGGAAGTCAGAGGGCTCCGACGCTGTCACCCAGTCGATCAAAGCCCCTATCATCGTCTTTTTATCGGGAATGAGCTTTTGCCGGGTCTCCTCATCATGCCCCAAGGCGCGGGAGGCGGCCTGAAATGCCGCCACAAGTCCCGAGGCGATGGCCTCCACATAACCTTCTAAACCCGACAGCTGCCCCGCAAAATAGAGGCCTTCTTGGATCTTGCTTTCTAATCCTTCCTTTAATACGGAAGGTCCCTTCAAAAAAGAGTTGCGGTGCATGACGCCGTAGCGAAAGTAAGAAGCATGTGAAAGCGCGGGGATGAGTCCGAAGACACGCCGCTGTTCGGGGAAGGTCAGACGCGTCTGGCATCCGACCAAGGACCACATGGCGCCGTCTTGGTCTTCTCGACGAAGCTGAAGGCAGGCGTAGGGTCTTTTACCCGTTTTAGGATCCATGAGGCCGACGGGGCGCAGGGGGCCAAAGCGCATCGTGTCCTCACCGCGGCTCGCCAGTGTTTCAATCGGCTGGCAGTCTTTGAAATAGACATCGTCAAAATCGTGGACCTCTGCCTTATGGGCGTTCACGAGCGCCTCCCGAAACGCCTTGTATTCTCCCTCGTTCATGGGGCAGTTCAAATAATCCGCGCCCCCCTTGCCGTAGCGTGAGGCCAAGAAGGTATGGTCGTGATCGATGGTGTCAGGGTCAACAATGGGGGCGACGGCGTCATAAAAATGAAGGCCCCCCTCCCCTGTCACGCGTTCAATGGATTCGTAGAGCTTTCCGGAGGTTAAAGGCCCTGTGGCGACGATGACAAGCTTATGCTCCGCTAAGAGTACCTCTAATGACTCAACTTCTTCTTCGACGAGCGTAATTAAAGGATTCGATCGAATTTCTTCGGTGACCCGCGAAGAAAATAATTCGCGGTCCACGGACAGGGAGCCACCCGCGGGGACAGCCGTCATGTCCGCGATCTTCAAAAGCTGCGACTGCAATTGACGAAGTTCCCTTTTTAATAAACCCTGCGCGGTATCCGGCCGGTTAGATTTTAACGAATTACTGCAGACAAGCTCCGCAAAATGGGGAGACCCGTGGGCTTCGCTCATCTTGTTGGGCTTCATGTCAATCAAGGTCACAGGGACATCCAGCCGCGCGAGCGTCAGCGCGGCTTCAGCGCCCGCAAGTCCCGCCCCCAGGACGACGACACGCGCCGGGGAGTTGTCATTTTTTTCAAGGTATTCGTCCATTTAAGCTTTTTTCTTTGTCGTTGTCTTTTTGTTCGTCGGGCATTCCTTGTTGGAGCAACGCTCATAGCTTCGTCCGCGGAAACGCTTTAACACCATGTAACTGTTACAGGTCTCACAGTTTTTGCCGTCGATGGGCAGGTCAAAGCTTGTGAAATCGCATTCAGGATCGTTTGTCTTGTCGCAAAAATATAAAAGACTGCCTCTGCGGATTTTGCGCGAGCGCACCGGCGAACCGCATTTGGGGCAGTGCGCCTTCGTCTCTTCAGAGATCGCCTCCGTGTATTTGCAGTCAGGATAACGGTTGCAGGCAATGAATTTGCCGTAGCGCCCTTCACGGATGACCAGGTCGCCCACCTCACAAGCAGGGCATTTCTTGCCTGTGGGGATGTCTTCGATGACAATTTTCTCCGCCTGTTTCATGGCCTTTTCCACATCTTGGTGGAAGGGCGTGTAAAAGGTTGAAAGGACTTCCACCCAATTGCGTGTGCCGTTTTCAACCTCATCGAGTTCGTTTTCCATCTCAGCGGTGAAATCCGTGTCCACGATATTGCGAAAATGTGCTTCCAACATGGTGGTGACGGTCACACCGAGCTCCGTGGGCTTCAATTGGCGCCCTTCACGTTCCACATACAGCCGGTCAAACAAGGTCGAGATGGTCGGCGCGTAAGTCGAGGGCCGTCCGATTCCCAACTCTTCCATTTCGCGGATCAAGGACGCTTCCGTATAACGCGGAGGCGGCTGGGTAAACTTTTGCTCAGGCTCGAGGCGATGCAGGTGGAGTTTGTCGCCGGGTTCTAATTCAGGAATGTCGGCAAAATCGGGTTCGTCGTCTCCTGTGTCCCCATCCTTTTTGGGTTTTTCTTCTTCTAAATCCTCCGTGTAGCCGTAGAGGGTCAGCCAGCCCGGGAATATTAAGTTCTCACCGCGCGCCCTGAACAGATGCTCCCCGGCCAAGATGTCAACGGACACCTTGTCGTAGACCGCAGGTTCCATTTGAGAGGCGATGAAGCGCTTCCAAATCATCTCATAGACGCGGTACTGGTCGTTTGTCAAAAACTCTTTCACCTTGTGGGGCGGCAGATCGAAATGTGAGGGACGGATCGCCTCATGGGCATCCTGTGCCTTGCTCTTGTTGCGGTAGAAGGGCGATTTAGCCGGGAGGTACTCCTTGCCGTACTGGGTCTCAATCAAGGTCCTGGCTTCGTTCACGGCCTCCTGTGACACGCGGACGGAGTCCGTACGGATATAGGTGACAAGAGAGGTCTGGCCCTGGTCGCCTAAGATCACGCCTTCATAGAGATTCTGCGCGGCGCGCATGGTCCTTTTTGATTGAAAGCCCATGGCGCGCGAGGCACTTTGCTGCAAGGTACTCGTGGTAAAGGGGGCGTAGGGCCTTCTTTTGCGCGTCCCCTTTTTCACCTCATCGACGATGAACGCTTGGCCCTTGAGCTCACCTAACAGTTGATCGAGCTCTTCTTTCGAGTGGATGGCAACACGCGAGACGCGCCCATTCTTTTTCTTGCCGTGGAACAGCGAGCCAAAGGGCACTTCGCCTTTTGTCTTCGACAACAGCGCAGTCAGCCGCCAGTATTCTTCCGGGATAAAGGCGTCGATTTCACGCTCCCGCATGACAATGAGGCGCGTGGCAACGGACTGTACGCGACCGGCTGACAGCCCTTTTCTGATCTTTTGCCATAAAAAGGGACTCAACTCATAACCGACCAGGCGGTCCAGGATACGGCGCGATTGCTGGGCGTTCACAAGATTGCTGTCGATCGCTCTGGGTTCTTCCACCGCCCGCGTCACAGCCCTTTGTGTAATCTCATTAAAGACGATGCGGCTCGCACTTTTCTCATCCACTTTCAAAAGATGTGCCAGATGCCAGGCGATCGCTTCTCCCTCGCGGTCAGGGTCCGTTGCGAGCAGGACGCGGTCCGCTTTTTCGGCCGCGCTCTTCAGTTCGCGCACCACCTTTTCTTTACCGGGCAGTGTCAAATACATCGGCTTGAAATCTTTTTTGACATCGACGCCGAGCGTCGACGCCGGAAGATCGCGGATATGCCCGACCGAGGCGCGGACGTCAAAGTCTTTGCCGAGATAGCGCGCAATCGTTTTCGCTTTTGCAGGTGATTCCACAACCACCAGTGTTTTTGTCATATCGAGTTACGTTCCTTCGCGTTTAGAATCCATCAATATATACTTGAGAAAACGCTATCTGTCAAAAACAGTCCTCATGTTCGGAGGAAAATACGTTCAAAATATCGTCAATTGATTCAACCAAACAGGCGCCGTCGCGGATCAGATCGTGGCAGCTTTGGCTGTGTTTTGTGAGGATTGACCCCGGTACCGCGAATACCTCCCGGCTGTAATCGGCCGCATACCCCGCCGTGATGAGCGTCCCGCTCGATTGGGAAGCTTCTGTGACCAGGACGGCGTCGCACAGCCCTGCTAATATTCTGTTTCTTGCGGGAAAATGATTTCGCCTGGGGGCTGTACCGGGCAAAAACTCCGTGAGCAGCAATCCCTGCTGTTCGATTCTTTGAAAAAGCGCCTTGTGCTCCGGCGGGTAGCAAATGTCTAAACCACAGCCCAAGACGGCCGCGGTGGGAGCGCCGTAGGAAAGCGCCGCCAAGTGCGCCAAGGCATCGATCCCCCGCGCTGCCCCCGAGACAATCGGGATTTTATGCAAGGCAATCTCCCGCGCCAGTCGTTTTGTGACCTCGATGCCGTAGGAGGATGGCCTGCGTGATCCGATGACGGCGATGACAAAGGGAGCGTTCAAAAATGCAAGCGTTCCACCACTTGTAAACAAAATGGCCGGCGGCCTGCTGATGCGGGACAAACGTTTCGGATACTCCTGATCCAGGATGGTCACCGCTTTCCAGTTGGATGGATAGTGGCGCGGGAGGGCTTGCAGTTCTTTTTCGTAGGGGGAAGGATCTAAGGCTAAAAGGCCTCCCGCCTTTTCTAAAAGACGCACGCGTTCTTGATGGGTAATCTTTTGTTTTTGACAAAATTGGGTAAAAGCCACGGCCATATCGAAGGTATCCATACGTCCTTTTTTACCATGAATCGCAAAGTGAGAGCGCCATGGCTCACGCTTATTTATGACAATACGGGCGAAATTGTCGCCCCCTTGTCGCCATTTTTGGTGCTATCATGGGGGGACCCGGGTTTAACTTTTTAAAGCACAAGGATATTGCAGATGAAAATCGGAATTGTAGGCCTCCCCAACGTCGGGAAAAGCACTTTATTTAACGCCTTGACAGGCGCGCGGGCGCTTGTGGCCAATTACGCCTTTGCGACCATCCATCCGAATATGGGCGTCGTTCCGGTTCCGGATAAACGCCTGGCCGCCTTGGCCAAGGTCGTGGGAACTGAAACCCTCATCCCCGCCACCGTTGAATTTGTGGACATTGCAGGGCTTGTGAAGGGCGCCAGCCGGGGCGAGGGACTTGGCAATCAATTTTTATCGCATATCCGTGAGGTGGACGCGATTTTGCATGTCGTCCGCTGCTTTGAAGACGAGAACATTGTCTATGTGGGCGACGGAATCGACCCGATCGCTGACTATCGGACGATTGAGATTGAACTTATTTTGGCGGACATCGCGCACCTTGAAAGACGTCAGGCAAAACTTACAAAACAGGCCAAAGGGCATGCCGCAGAAGTGCTTTCTGAGCTTGCCATGATTGAGCGATTGCTTTTGCACTTAAATGACGAAAAACCGGCGCGCAGTTTCATCCCCTCCGACGCGGAGCTACACTTCATGCCCCAGCTTCACCTTCTGACCTCGAAGCCGGTATTGGTTGCCGCCAATGTCAAAGAGACAAGCGATATTATTAACGATGCGCTTTTAATAGAACTATACGAGACGCTCGTCCATGAAAATGTCATCGTCCTTCCCGTCTATGCCAGCATTGAGGCTGAGATCTCAGAATTGAACGAAGAGGAGCGGAGCGCTTTTCGTGAAGAGATGGGGATCCAGGAAACGGGACTTTCGCGCATCATTAGCGAAGGTTATCGTGTCCTGGGGCGTATTTCCTTTTTCACCGGAAACGAAAAGGAAGTGCACGCATGGACTATCCGGGAAGGGACGACCGCCCCCAAGGCGGCCGGTGCCATTCACAGTGATTTTGAGCGCGGCTTTATCCGCGCGGAGGTCGTCGGTTTTGACGAACTGGTCAAAGCGGGGTCCTTTACCGCGGCCAAAGGCCTCGGACTCGTGCGTTCTGAGGGAAAATCTTACGTCGTCCGCGACGGTGATTACATCATCTTCAGATTCAACGTCTAAGAAATAGATCGAGGCAGTGCGGGAAGTTGGATCCCGCGCTCTGAAAGTGCCTCTCTCAATCTAGAGAAGACCTTTTCTTCTAAGTCGATCAGACTGCCATTATTTTCGATTTCGACATGAGCCAGGTCACGATACTCTTCGCGCGTCATTTGCACCGCGATACGTCTTTTGGCTTCTTTTTCATCCATACCGCGTTTTAATAAACGCAGAATGCGCGTGTCGTCATCCGCCGAGATGGCCCAGATCTCGTCCGCGACATCTAAAAAACCCCGATTCACCGGGATCGGGACGTCAAGCGCGATGACTTTAATTTTCTTTCTTTGAGCCTCTTCAATCTGAGCATCCATCGCGCGCACCACTTCTTCGTGCACGATGGCACTTAAGGTATCAAGCACGCGCTTATTCGTGAAGGCCAGTTCAGCGACCCTTTGCCGGTCAAGCGAACCATCCTCACGGATCGTGTCATCGCCCAGCGCAGCCGCGATGCGTTCAGGGATCTCCCCTTTTGTGTTCGTCAGTTCATGCGCGATCCGGTCGGCGTCAATGACCTGTACGCCGACGGAGCGAAGAAGTGAGGCGACCGTGGTCTTGCCGGTCCCGATGCCTCCTGTGACGCCGAGAATGAACATATTACTTCAAGTCTCCCCATGTTTTGCCGATTTTAGAGCTCGCGAGAATAGGCACGTCCAGCGTGATGGCGTTTTCCATCTCCTCTTCCAGTACAAGGCGCGCTTTTTCGGCATCCTGCTCCGCAACTTCCAAAATCAGTTCGTCGTGTACCTGGAGGATGAGCGCCGCGTCAAGGGATTCCTCTTCGATGCGCTTTTTTACATTGACCATGGCCATCTTAATGAGGTCGGCCGCCGTCCCCTGAACGGGCGCGTTCATGGCGGCACGCATGCCGAAATTGTAGGTATTTCTGTTTTGTGAGGCCAGTTCAGGCACATAGCGGCGGCGGTGAAACAGGGTTTCAACGTAGCCCATTTCTTTCGCCATCTCTCCTTGACGCTTAAGCCATTGTTCCACCTTCGGATATTTTTCATGGTAGCGACGAATCAAGAGCCTTGCCTCATGGATGGGGATGTCAAGATCGCGCGATAACCCGAAGTCAGAAATGCCGTAAGTAATACTAAAGTTCACGGTTTTTGCAACGCTTCTTTCATGCGAGCTAATCTCGCTTTCATCTTTATGGTAGAGCGTGGACGCGGTCACAAGGTGGATGTCTTTTCCCTGCAAAAACGCCTGGGTAAGGTTGTCATCGCCTGAAAGATGGGCCAATAAGCGCAGTTCCACCTGGCTGTAATCGGCGCCGACCAAAAGATAACCCGGGGGCGCGATGAAAAGTTCGCGGATGAGGCTGCCCCGTTCGGTGCGCACAGGGATATTTTGCAAGTTCGGATTGGAGCTTGACAGGCGCCCCGTCGAGACCACCGTCTGGTTAAAGGAGGTGTGGACACGTCCGTCCGCTTTGACTTCCTTTTTCAAGCCTTCTAAGAAAGTGCCGCGCAGCTTTGACAGTTCACGAAATTCTAAAATATTCAAAATGATCGGGTGACAACCCTTTAAGCGGTCCAATTCGTCCGCCGCGGTGCTGTACTGCCCGGTGGCGCTTTTGCGCCCGGTCGGAAGTTTCAGATCCCGGTAAAGCACCTCCGACAACTGCTGCGGCGAATTGACATTAAATTCGCGGCCGGCGTCGCGATAGATGGCGCTTTCTAAATCTTCTAATTCCGTTTCCATCTCGTTTGAGGCGATCTCGAGGGCGTCGATGTCAATGAGCACGCCCTTCTTTTCCATGTCGGAAAGAATGCCGACCACAGCCATCTCGACATTGCAAAGCGTCGTGAGTTTTCGATTTTCAATCTCTCTCATCTGGATTTGTCGGGCCTTGGGCATCTGCAAAAGAAGCGCCTTTTTCTGATCCAGGGGATTGGCAAGTAGTGGCTGGGATTCACCTGTCGGCGCAACAAAGGAATCGCCTAAGGCGGCCCGCATCGCGTATTCGATGTCGTCTCCCCTTCCCAATTGATTCAACAAAAAGGCGGCGATGAGTAAGTCGTAAACGGTTTTTTGGGGGGCATCCAGGTCATTTTTTCGAAGCTGCGCCTTTAAATCCCAGGTCATGAAATGAAGCGACTCGTCTTCTAAGTAGCGAAATAACTCCTCGACGTCTTCAGTGGTGGCCGTAGCGTCTTCTGTAGCCACCAGCCCTTTTATACCGTCTTCCGGCAAAAAGAACGCAAACGCCTTCTCTTTTTGATCGTGCTCAATCAAGGCTTTGACTGAATCGTGCGATAAAGATTCGGCGTTTTCGAGCATGGCAGGCAATTCTTCGTCGGCTGTTTTTTCTATATTAAGACGCTCCAGATAGCTTCGAAAACCAAGGGAGGTCAAAAGTGTTGAGAGCGCCGCCTCGTCATAGTGATCTTGCTGACGGCCGGCTATTTTGCGCTCAATGGCCTCGTAAGGGACTTCCTTGTGAATCTCAGACAGTTCGCGCGATAAATACGCTGATTCTTTGCCCGCTTCAAGGTTCTTTTTCAGGGCACCTTTTTGCTCATCGAGCTTTTCATACACCGCATCCAATGAGCCATATTCCCGGATGAGGCGTAACGCCGTTTTCTCGCCGACACCCTTGACGCCGGGAATGTTGTCGGAGGCGTCACCCATGAGCGCTTTCACATCCAGCCATTGGCCGGGGTCAACCCCGAACTGTTCTTTCATATCGGAGGCCGTAATGATTTCACTTGTTGACCCTGTCTTGCGCGTCGTCAACAGGACGACGGAGGTGTGGTCGCTTATAAGCTGGAGGATGTCGCGGTCGCCTGTGACGATGTACACCTGCATCCCTTCCTCTTCCCCTTTTTTGGCAAAGGTTCCGATCAGGTCGTCCGCCTCATAACGGGGCAGGGCGACGGGTTGAAAACCGAGGGATTCTAAAAGTTCTCGCGCGATGGGGATCTGAATGGAAAGATCCTCGGGGAAAGGGCCCCGGCCCGCCTTGTAGTCTGAATACTGCTCATGGCGAAAGGTATCCCCCGGGGAGTCCATCGCGGAGATGATATGGGTCGGTAACAGATCGTCTTTGTATTTTAGGATCATGTTGAGAAAGGCGTAAAGCGCGCCTGTCGGGGTGCCGTCGGGCGCGGTTAACCGCCTTCGTCCGATGATGCCGTAAAAGGCGCGGTTCATCAGGCTGTGGACATCAAACAGCAGTAAAGTGTCACGATGGGTCATCGGATTACTCCTAACCAAAAGTCGCAGACGCGCTACAGCGCGGCGCGAAGGGAAGCATCATACGGGATCTCGGGTAACCGGCAGTTGGGCCCCCCGTTGTCATCCGCATAGGATGTTAAGGCCGACAAAAGCTCTGACATGAAGGAGTCAAGCCCTGTCTCATCGTCGTTGATAATTCGTTTCAAATTCTCAATTTCTGAATGTAAAAGCTCAGGATTATCGATTTGTGACAGAATATTGATTTTCATATGTTCTGTGCGGTCAATGGATTCGTTCGGCAAGAACAATTCTTCCTTCATCTTTTCACCCGGGCGAAGACCGATGTATTCAATCGGCACATCAATGTCCGGCACAAGTCCCGACAAGCGGATCAGGTCGCGCGCAAGGTCATCGATGCGGACGGGGTTGCCCATGTCAAGGATGAAGATTTCCCCGCCTTTGGCGTAAGCGCCCGCCTGCAGGACAAGGCTTGAGGCCTCCGGGATGGTCATAAAGAATCGTTCCACGTCAGGATGCGTCACGGTGACCGCGCGCTTGTCTTTGATCTGCCGTTCAAATAAGGGAATGACACTGCCGCTGCTGCCGAGTACATTGCCAAAACGGACCGCGGCGTAGGACATGTCAGGGAATACCTGGTTAAGTGTCAGGATGACGATTTCACAAAGTCTCTTGGTCGCGCCCATGACATTGGTGGGGTTCACAGCCTTGTCGGTTGACACAAGCACGAAACGCTTTGACCCGCATCGAGCCGCCATGAGCGCCGTGTTATAGGTGCCGTAGACATTGTTCTTAACGGCCTCTCCGGGGCTGTCCTCCATCAGGGGGACATGCTTATGCGCGGCGGCGTGAAAAACCACGTCCGGGCGCCAGCGGGAAAAGACCTCTGACAGGCGCTTGGCGTCGCGGACAGAACCGATCAGCACCACCAGGTCAAGCGCACCGGCATAACGGGCGATGAGCTCTTGTTGCAGGTCGTAGACGCTGTTTTCGCAGATGTCAAAGAGGATCAGGGTTTTAGGCGAGAAACTTGCGATCTGGGCGGCCAGTTCCGAGCCGATCGAGCCCCCACCCCCCGTGACAAGCACTACCTTATCTTTAATAAACTCACTGACGACGTCCATGTCATAGACCACCGGATCGCGCCCTAAAAGGTCGTCGATACGGATGTCGCGCACGTCGGAAAGGTGAACCTGGTCGGTGGATAGTTCCGTGAAAAACGGCAAAAGCCGGACACGGCAGTTTGTCTTATGACAGATTTTTAAGATGTTTCTTTGGGTCTCACTGGAAGCTGAGGGTATGGCGACAATAATTTCATCAATCTCATAGCTTTTCGCAAGTTCCACAATGTCATCGCGCGTACCCAATACAGGGACACCATTGTTTTCATAATTTTGGATCAACGGATTGTCGTCAATCGCCAGAACCGGAATACGGCGCGACTGGCTGGTCTTCAATTCCACAATGATCTGACTTCCGGCCTCTCCCGCGCCCACGATCATGACACGGATCGGGCGATCATCCTTTTGATTCTTTTTGACACGTTTAATCTGCTTTCGTGTGCGGTAGAAGCGGTAAAATATCCGAATCGCGAACACGGACGATGTCAGAATAAACCAATAGGTGATGTACACCGCGAGCGGGAAACTGCGTTTCAAGATTTGCAGTGTCACCACCGTTAAAAATAGTTGAATCGTCGTCCCCGCGATGAGGACAAGATACTGTGAGCCGCGCGCGAAAGGCCACATCTGCGTATAAAAGCCGCTGAGGCGAAAGCAGACAACGGCCAGGATGACAAAAACGAACCAGCTCGTCTTGATTTGGTTGAATATTTGGACTGGTACCGTGCCCTCATAAAAGACAAGGACCGCAAGCAACAGCGCGATCAGGCTCATGGCCAAATCGTACACAATCAGAAACAATTTTCTGGGTGTTAAATGCCGCATCGGATGAAATCGGTTCATATCGCGTGAACAAAGCTAAGGGACACGGATGTATCGATTAGTCTTTCTTGTCCGCCTCCTGTTCGGCGAGGTAAGCGTTTATATCTTCTAAAAGCGTATCGACATTGAGTCCGTGCGCCATGCAGGCTTGTTCGATATTTTCATTGGCCGCAAGCATGCAGCCAATGCAGTGAAGGCCGTGCCCCATCAGGAGGCCTGCGATGTTGGAATCCATTTGCAGCAGGTCATTAATCATGGTTTGTTTCGTGGCTTTCATATCATCATTCTCCGATCATTTTTTAAGCTGTATCTTCTGAGATGTTAACGCAGAAGACGTTCAATTATCAAGACGGTAACGAAAAGATGAGACATGAATATGCCATTTTCGTAAAAGATCATGCCAAAATATTACACAAATGATCGTGAAAGGCTTGACAAGCCTAGCTTTGAACTGGATAATAGGCGAAGAACTAGCCGGAAGGAGGCACCCTAATGAATAAAACTGAACTAATTAACGCGGTGGCTGCCGAAACACAGCTGAGCAAAAAGGACAGCGAAAAAGCTGTTTCTGCTGTTATTGAAGTCATCACCGAACAACTCGCGAAAGGCGAAAAGGTCGTATTGGTTGGCTTTGGCACCTTTGAAGTCCGCCATCGCGCCGCTCGCAAAGGCCGCAACCCCAGCACCAAGGAAGAAATCATGATTCCTGCCGCGAAGGCTCCTGCGTTTAAAGCAGGTAAAGGACTAAAAACGAGAGTCAATAGCTAAGATTAGCCTAGATTCTAGACTTTCGCGGGGCTGTCGATGAGATAGCCCCTTTTTTATTGGAGCATATTTTCGAGTTCCTCCAACTGGAGCTCCGAGCCCTCAAATTGTTCCAGCATTTCTCTCACCTCTTCAGTCAATCGCGCAATGGTACGCCCGACAGGCAGGCTGTCTTCGCACGGGAGCAGCAAACGGTCTTCGCTTTGGGCCAAACCCAGTGATTCCCGAGATGCCAGATCATCAAACAAATAGCGAATATTGCGTTCAATCTGATGAGGCTTCAATTTCTGGCGCGAGGCAACCTCAGGATACAAGCGCTTGCTGATCGGATTCAGCAAGGACACATCCACCGCGGTCATCCTTAAGATTTCGCCCAAAAGGCGGTAACCGCGAAGCTGAACATTCCACTCATAACGCGACAGTACGCGTGATACAGCGACCCGGACTTGCGTCTTGGTTGTCCTTGCGCCGTCTAGATGCCGGCTTATCACATTCTGGGCGGTCGCCATAATATTCCGGGCGGCAAGAGGCGTACCCTTGCGGGCATCCACCAAGTAGTGAACGCGCCCGTTGGAGTCCATGACGCCAAAGATACCGCGGCGGTTCATGATACCCTCCATATGGTTTAGAAGTTCGCGATTGGATGCGACTAGATAGAATCCTAGTTCCCTATCGGGGCGGGCCATTTGCTCACGTAGCTCAGATGCCATGTCGCTGTTCATTGTCGTTTCATGTTGCATGTTCACAACCTCCTTGTACTCTATTATGCTTAAAAGAGGTCGGAAATATTTCGATCTCATCGAAATTTTTCAATCAACACTGTCTTCGAGTGATTCTCCGAGGGACGTAATGTGAATGACAAAGCGCGTGTGGCGCGTAAAAGAGATCTGGTAACGCCCTTTGGCGGACTCATGGAATGAGCCCGGCATAAAATGGTAGGAGCGTTCATCGGCAATCAGGGAACTCCTGCCGAGTTTCACATCCCGCATGTCAATCTCCATCACCTCGTAGCGCCGTGTCGCGACCTGCAAGAGGTCAAATGTCCGCGGGATCAATTCTGTCATGGAAAAGTAGACAATAAGCACCACCATGATAATGGGAGCGAGAAAAGACAATCTCCAGCGGTTGGCGTGGTTCCAGTTTTTGCGAAGCATCATGATGAGGATCACAAACAGTGACAGGACGAGCAGGAAGCTGGCCAAAAGGCCTGAGAGGAAGTAAAGGTAGGTCATCGTTCCTCCCCTCCTTGCTCAGCCTGTAAGAACTCTAAAAACGCCTCCTCATCCATCACCGGCACTTGAAGCTCGTAGGCACGCGCGGCCTTTGATCCCGGGTTCTCCCCGATAATCACCGCGGTGGTCTTGGCTGAGACTGAGCCTGACACTTGCGCCCCCAACGCCTCTAAGGCTTCTTTGGCTTCCTCTCGTGTCATGGACTCGAGTGTGCCCGTGATGACATAGCGCGAACCCGACAAGCGTTGGTTGTCATCCTTTATTTCATGTGTCAATTGCAAACCGGATGCCTCGAGGCGCGAAAGCAGATTCTGTGAAGCTTGGAGGCTGAACCAGTTTTTAATCTCTCTTGCCGTCACAGGCCCGATATCGCGCACAGCCGAAAGCGTCATTTCATCGGCTTCTTGTAACAAGTGCAGGTCAGGGAAGGTTTTTAAGAGCGCTCGAGCGGTCTGGCGCCCCACAAGCGGGATACCGAGCCCTGTCAAGAGTCGCTCTGTCGGCTGAGCTTTAGAGGCCTCAATGGCCGCGAGGAGATTGTCGACGCCCTTTTCGCGCCCCACAATACCGCTTTTGATCAGTGCCTCTCTTTTTTCCCAAAGGGTGTAAAGATCCGCGATGGAGTGGACATACCCCGATTCTGTTAAGGCAAGCGCCGCTTTCTCACCCAGGCCGTCAATATCCATGGCGTCTTTCGACGCAAAATACACAAGATGGCCGATCAATTGTGCGGGGCAATCCGCGTTAATACAAAACAAGTCGGCGCCATCGCCGGTGTATTCTGTTTGGGACCCGCAGCGCGGGCAGTGTTCGGGCAGACGATAAGGCACAGTCCCTTCGGGTCTTTTGTCCGGGTTCACAAAAATCACCTGCGGAATAATATCGCCCGCCTTCTCAACGCGGACGCTGTCCCCGATGCGCACATCGAGCTGGTCAATATAGGCTTGGTTATGGAGGGTGGCCCTTTGTACGGTCGTCCCGGCCAAAATAACAGGCTCCAGGATGGCCAAGGGGGTAATTCTTCCCGTGCGGCCGACCTGCGCTTGGATATCAAGGATCTTGGTATCTTTTTGTTCCGGAGGGTATTTATACGCCAAAGCCCAGCGCGGGTATTTCACCGTTTCGCCCATGCGCTCTCTTATCGCCATTGAATCGATTTTAATGACCGCCCCGTCAATACCAAAGGGTAAATGTTCACGCTGTTGTCCGATGTTTTCAATGGCCTCGATGATTTGTGTTGCGGTGGTGGCCGTCACTAACTTGGGGATGACCGGGATGCTGAGCGATGAGAGCCATATAAGCGACTCCCGGTCGCCTTCAAAACGTCGGCTGGCGTGCTGGACATCGAAGGCAAAAAAGCTCAAATCACGTTCGCGCACCACCGAGGCATCCAGCTGCCGCATGGTCCCTGAGGCCGCATTTCGGGGGTTTGCAAATAACTTCGATCCGGCTTGTTTCAAAGAGGCGTTCAGTGATTCAAAACTCTTTTGAGACATGAACACCTCACCGCGCACCACCAACTCTCCCACGGCTTCGGGCAGGATATGGGGGATACTTTGGATCTCAAGGATATTCTCCGTGATGTCCTCACCGCTTGTCACCCCGTCGCCGCGCGTCACCGCGCGCAACAAGCGCCCGTTTTCATAGGTAAGGCTGACCGACAAGCCGTCGATCTTCATCTCCACGAGAAAGTCGATGTCGCCCTCTTCTCGTCTGATCTTGTCGACGTAGTCTTCGATCGCCTCATATGAAAAAACATCGAGCAAGGACAGCATGGGGAAGCGATGCGGGACGGAGGCGAATTTTTCCGATACGCTGCCCCCGATCACGCGGGTTGGCGAATCGTCTTGGATAAGTTCAGGCCATCGGTCGCCGACCTGCTGAAGTTTTAAGAGTAAGCGATCGTAGTCGGCATCCTCCGCAAGCGGCGCGTCAAGATCGTAATAGGCGTGGTTTAAGCGCCTTAAAAGATCATTGGCTCTCTCGACAAAAACTTTGGCTTCGTCTAAGTTTTCGGGAAAGGGCAAATAGATATAACGGATGACCGTTTCTTCAAGTCCCCTCCCGTAAAAGTCGTGTTGCGAAAAACTCTCGTTCACGCCTTCTCGTTACAGCCGAGCACATGGATAATTTTATGTGCCACAAGCTCTTCGATGGCTTTTCGCGCCGGACCGAGATACTGACGCGGATCGAAATGCGACGGATTCTCGGCCATGTATTTTCGGATGGACCCTGTCATGGCCAGGCGCAAATCGCTGTCGATATTGATCTTGCACACGGCCATGGAGGCCGCCTTGCGAAGCATGTTTTCAGGGATACCGATCGCGTCGGGCATCTGTCCGCCGTAGGTGTTGATCATCTCGACAAATTCTGGGATGACACTGGATGCGCCGTGCAGCACGATGGGGAATCCCGGCAATCGCTTTTCAATGGCTTCCAAAATGTCAAAGCGCAGCTCAGGTTTTTGTCCGGGCTTGAATTTATACGCGCCGTGGCTTGTGCCGATCGCGATTGCAAGCGAATCACAGCCGGTTCGCGTCACAAATTCTTCCACCTCATCGGGATCCGTATAAGATGCCTCTTCCGCCGAGACTTTAATATCATCCTCAATCCCCTCAAGCCTTCCGAGTTCCGCCTCAACAACGACCGCGGGGTCATGGTTATGCGCGTATTCGACGACGCGGCGTGTCAGGTCAATATTTTCCTCAAAGGGAAGATGTGAGCCGTCGATCATGACGGAAGTGAAACCGCTGTCAATACAATCTTTGCAAAGCTCAAAAGAATCGCCGTGGTCGAGGTGAAGCGCGATCGGCAGCTCCGAATCAATCAGGGCCGCTTCCACCAGTTTAATCAGGTAGGTCGGGTTGGCGTAGCGCCGGGCGCCCGCGGATACCTGCAAGATTAAGGGCGCGCGCAGCTGTTTGGCCGCGTTCACAATGCCCTGTATAATTTCCATATTATTGACATTGAACGCGCCAATCGCATATCCGCCTTCGTAGGCATTTTTAAACATTTCTGTGGTTGTCACTAATGGCATAATGGACCTCCTATATATCGCTGTTTTTTTTAGTATAGCACCCGGCCTTAGGGGGCTGATGTGCGATTCAGATTTTCGATCTGTTCTAACACCTTAATGAGCTGAGCTTCATATTGTTCTTTTTTTGCCCGCTGTTGTTCAATGACCCGGGCGGGTGCCTTGCTTGTGAATTGCTCATTATTCAACATGCCATTTGCCCGTTGGATTTCAGATTTGAGTGTTTCGGCCTCTTTATTAAGACGGAGCTTCTCCTGCTCTGGATCCACGAGTTCATGGAGCGGTATCGCAAGCTCACCGCCTGTGAACACAACGACCACATCGTCGGCGGGCAACGAATCCTCGGGTTCGACTCGTTCTAAGGTCGCGATCCCCGCCAGGCGTGTTAATGTCTCGACAGCTTCCGTCATGCGATTCGAAAGCGCGAGATCACAGGTGCGAAGTTTGGCGGAGAAGCGGTGCTGGGGCAAAATTTTATACTCGGCCCGGATATTGCGCACACCGCGGATCGCGTCGATCATATGGCGCATGACCGCAGTGGCCTCTTCATCCTCCGGGTAAGCTTCCGATTTGGGCCATGGCGCTGTGACGAGCATCTCACCGTCGTGCAGATCCTGGTAAATGCGCTCAGTGACAAAGGGCATAAAGGGGTGTAAAAGGGCCATTGTATCGGAAAATACCGTGAACAATACGTACTGCGCCGCCCTCCCCGATTCGTCCTTTTCTCTCAGACGCTCCTTGACCATCTCGATATACCAGTCACAGAACAGATCCCAGATGAAAAAATAAGTTTTTTCGAGCGCAAGCCCCAGTTCCAATTCTTCTAAATGGTCGGTGACTTCTTCTGTCGTTCTTTTTAATTCCGACATGATGAAGCGATCTTCAATCGTGTAGTCGCTTTCTTTAACGGCCGAAAAATCGACATTTTCGTCTAAATTCATCGCGATGAATCGGAACGCATTCCAAATCTTGTTGATGAAATTGCGCCCGTTTTCAAACTTATCTTCGCGCCAGCGAAGGTCATTGCCGGGCGCGTTTCCGACCATCAGGGCATAACGCAGGGCATCGGCCCCGTAAAGATCGATCATCTCAAGGGGGTTCACACCGTTACCCAAAGACTTACTCATCTTGCGCCCCAGTTCATCGCGTACCAGGCCGTGGATCAGGACCGTATGGAAAGGGACTTCGCCTGTGTTATGAAGCGAAGAGAAAATCATGCGGGCGACCCAGAAGAAAATGATGTCATAGCCTGTCACGAGGACGTCTGTGGGAAAAAAGGTTTCGAAATCAATGCTTTTGTCAGGCCAGCCCATGGTCGAAAAGGGCCATAGCGCCGAGGAGAACCATGTGTCCAAAGTGTCCTCGTCTTGCCTTAGGCGGCTCCCACCGCAGGCGGGACAGGATGTCGGCGTGGTTTCGGACACGATGATCTCATCGCAGTCTTCACAGTACCAGGCCGGGATGCGGTGCCCCCACCATAGCTGCCGCGAGATGCACCAGTCGCGTATATTTTCCATCCAGTTAAAATACGTCTTCTTGAAACGGTCCGGCACGAAATTCGTCCGTTTATCTTGGACGGCCTCAATCGCGGGTTTTGCCAAAGGTTCCATGCGCACAAACCATTGCAGTGAAATCTTCGGTTCCACGACCGAATGGCAGCGCTGGCAGGTCCCGATATTGTGGCGCATGGGTTCCTGTTTCACTAAAAATCCCTGCGCTTCAAGGTCACGCACCACCGCCACGCGCGCCTCTTGGACGGTCATCCCCCGATAAGGACCCGTCTCCTCGGTCATCTTGCCTTCCAGGGTCAACACGTCGATAATCGGCAGATCGTGTCTCAGTCCGATCTCGTAGTCGTTCGGGTCATGGGCCGGGGTAATTTTCACCAACCCTGTGCCAAACTCGGGGTCCACATACGCATCCGCGATGATGGGGATCAGGCGATCGGTCAAGGGCAGGCGGAGCATGCGTCCCACTAAGGCCTTATGGCGTGTGTCGTCCGGATGGACAGCCACCGCGGTATCCGCGAGCATGGTTTCCGGCCTTGTCGTGGCAATTTCAATGCCGCCCTCCCCGTCCGCGAAAGGATAACGGATGGTATAAAAACGTCCGTCTCTTTCCTCATGCTCCACTTCAATGTCTGAGATGGAGGTCGCGCAGGAGGGACACCAGTTAATCATGCGTTCGCCTCGGTAAATCAGGTTCTCACGGTACAGGTCAACAAAGACGCGCGTCACGGCGCGCGAGAGACCTTCATCCATCGTAAAGCGATGGCGCTCCCAGTCGCAGGACAGGCCAAAGCGCTGCTGCTGTGCGACGATACGGTTGTTGTATTCATCCTTCCAACGCCAGGCGCGCTCCAAGAAGCCATCCCGGCCGGCGGCATCTTTTGAGATGCCTTCCTCGCGCATGCGCTGCACGACGACTGCCTCTGTAGCGATAGAGGCATGGTCTGTGCCGGGCAAAAACAGAGCATTTTTGCCCCTCATTCTTTGAAAGCGTGTCAGCACGTCGGGCAGTGTATTGTCGAGCGCGTGCCCCATGTGGAGTTCACCTGTGATGTTGGGAGGTGGCATGACGATGCAAAAAGATTGTTTTTCGGACGGCGCTTCGGCGTGAAACGCGCCCGTTTTGAGCCACATATCGTAAAGTGGGCCCTCTTCTTTATTAGGTTCAAACGTTTTTGGGATCTGTTCGATACTTCTCATGTCACACTAACCTTCCTCTATTTCCATCATCGGTTGATACAGTAAATTCACGCGGATAAACACCAGGCTGCCCCGCGCTCCGGGATCAGTCAAACGAAAGGCCAGCCTTGTGATCCGGCTTGTGTCGTTGGCTAACTCCCCTTCGCCCCAGATGATCGACTGCTGGCGGAACGCGTCCTCGATCCTTTGCGGCCTTGATTCGAAGATGACGCCGTTCGCGTCTTCCAATAAAAGTTGGATGCTCTTCTCATGATGGTCCGGGTTCAACACCAGCAGCTCGATCTCGCGGTAGATGCTGAAATCCAACGGCGGAAACGCTGAGGCGTGCCCGATGGCGGCGTCGATCTCCACAGGCCGCTCATTCGCGCTCTGATAGGATAACAAAAGATCGGCCGAACTGTAGCCCATCACTTCTTCGGTGAGACTTAATTCCCCCCTGCCGCGCGTCACCGCCCACAGCGCGTTTTCGCCCGGCCAGTCTTTTTTCTTGGCCCGCGGCACATCTCGGACAAGGGGTTCCTTCCAACTAAAATGATCGATCTGATCGCAGTCACTCCAGGGCATCGGTACCAGATATCGGGATGGCTCTAAGTCAACGCGGAAAGGCAGTACGGGAATGCCGTCGGCGCCGATCAGGTTGGCGTCCCCGTTAAAAGCGGAAAACGCGTAGGTGATCGACACAGGGTCTTCGATATGGTCGTGCCAGACAAGGACGCGCACGCCGTAAAGAATCCGCGCCTCAGCTTTCACAAATCGGCGGCTTCTATCGCAGACCGCAAAGCCTTTTAATACCGTATCGCCCGGTTTGAGCCTAAGTCCGTGCCCGCGGACGGCCTGCGGCGTTAAGTCAATCATCCACTTGTTGCCGATGCGCTCCATGGCGACCGGTGCGGGCGCGCCTTTTGAAAAGTCACCCCCCAAAACAAGACCGCGCGCGGCGATGGCCATCCGCCGCCCCACTTCGCGTTTGGCAAAAGGCGTCAGAGCCGC
>Ga0172377_10000451_pt1 | contig 38604 bp, 40 predicted proteins | sample Pumphouse3metaG_FD_119749 | JGI IMG/M metagenome (GOLD analysis project Ga0172377, IMG submission 119749) | Leachate microbial communities from a municipal landfill in Southern Ontario, Canada - Pumphouse #3 metaG | ecosystem: Engineered > Solid waste > Landfill > Unclassified | place: Canada... | reverse complement strand
TGCTTAAGTACTCTCTCTACTATTTTAGAGCTATCAAAGATCATCTCAATAGAGTCTGTTCTGAAATAGCAGTTATCCTCTGCCTCCTCGTCTGGGAACTCTACCAGCTCTGCAGGAGAGCAGATATGACTGAAGCGATAGAGAGGGGCTAAAAGATCGGCACTGCGTGGATATACTTCTATGGCAAAAACTTTACCAGAGATGCCTACAGCAGTGGTATTCAAATTTAATTTGATAGTGCCTTTGTCGGTGGCAGTTACAGTATGGTTCAAAGTTATGGAGATACTCATGGTGTTACCTATTTTATCAGGACGCCCCCTAGCATACAAGGCAGGGGCATCAGTTGTTTACAGTGCTTAATAAACTCGGGATCATTGGCATATTTAGTTACTGCAGTTTTTAACAGCATTCTAACATTAACATAGCCGTGACCACAGGTACCACAACGCTTCCACGCTGCTAACGCTGCCCGTATCATAGGGAAGTCGTTTAATGACGAGTTCAGAAGTATTTTCTCGTCGTCGCTGAACATAATGTCTCCTCTATAGGTTAAGTTAAAGTTAATAACAAAAGGATCTTAATATGGATAACCTCGATAAAAGCTGGTTTGCGTATCCTTCTATGCGCAAATATCCCATCCACACAAAAGAAGCCGCGTTACATTCATATGATGAATTCTCGCGTGACAAATTTACCATGGCTAAAGCACTTGCAGATGATATCAAGCAACGCTTTGATAAAGCCGCATCCTTCCACGAAGTCGAACTCAAGGCTTTTAAGAAGGAAGCATCAGAACCTGTCAGTGATATTTTGCTACTGAAAGGAAAATCAGGAGATCTGGCTATATCTAAAATCACCTCGATAGAAGATTTCAAAAGTGCTACCGAGTTTATCCTTGATAAACGCGCATCTATGAAACGTGCAGACCTCCAAGAGGCCGCTAAGTATGTTGTATGGGTTGCAGCTAACTCAGATGTAGAGCAAGATACACCAGAGTTGCGCAAAATAGCTCGTATAGCAGGTATTGGCGTTGGAGATCGTGACGAAATACAAGAGACATTCGAAAAACGCGCAGATATGTGCGTGCTAAGCGATAAAGATCATGGGCCTTTCTGGGAATACGCTAATGAACTGCGTAACTTACCCGATGAAGAGTTCTATAAAGAAGCAACCTTGAATAAAATTTGCGATACTATAGAAGAAATCGATGAAATATACAATAATACGTATCGCTATGGTAAAGATATCCCCGCTCCAGAGGATGTTGTATTCGGTAGCAACATGGATGACTTACTAAAAGAAGCTAAAGATCTTATGTATGTTGAATCTATTGATGCCACACTAAGTAAAAGTGCATTATTACAACGCAAAGAAGCAGCCCAAGCATTCCTGGCTAAGTATCTCGCACCCGAAAAACCATATAATGATGAAGAATTGATAGCTAAAGTGGCATCTTTGGACGCTAAATTGGCCGATCAGCTCTTAGAGGCTATAAAATGAGCGATATCCCACTAAAAAAGGACTGTTTTGTCACTTCAATGACCGTAATGGGCCTAAAGAAGCTAGGAATGGAGTCTTTAGAGTGGGAGCCATTGGTACTGCGGGATGCTTTTCAAGCTGCTTATGGTATTGAGAAGCTCCCACAGCGTAGCTTTGATAAGCTGAATTGCGGATACACTCTGGTGGGTACTAATGCCTTTGTATCTACTATAGAAGGCTTCCTCGCCGGTGTAGCAGTTATGAATAACCAACTGTTCGGCGAGGAAGAAGTGCCCTATTGCACCCTAGAGATGTGTGCATGGGGTGTATGGGAGTATATGAACCTTATGGGAGAAATCGAAGACGGTAAACCATCTGAAGAGTTTAACTCAGATATTATTGCGTATATACAGGCAGTAGCACGCACTAATGGTGTATCAACGCTTCCATCATGGCTAAAGTTCGCAGAAATGGATACAGAGGCCCTTCCAGACCTGTCTGACGATATAACCGTGTTTGAAATGTACCAAGCACGCCAAGCAGACTATGTGCAGTCTATGAATGCGCTTGTTATAGCTAAACAAGAAGCTTTAAAAGCCGAATTACTCTCCCTAGAAAAAGACGGAATAATAGGCTAAAGACACCTTAATTTGACCCATTTTCATGGCATAATATATTGAATGGATTTTAACATTCTTGCAGGAGAGATCCTGCACTGGCATCCCAGCCATGGGATGCAAATCCGTTCTACTTTCAGTCCAAAGTTTTCTTTTTAGTATGCAGCTAAATATAGAACTTTATACTTCAAGTAGAAAAAGATATAATCTGAATATGTAGGTTTGATTCCTACTAGTCGCTCCATTTATCGGAGTTTAGCTCAGTCTGGTAGAGCGTCTGGTTTGGGACCAGAATGTCGCAGGTTCGAATCCTGTTTCTCCGACCATACCCTATTGTGTAATGGTAGCACAGATGATTTTGGTTCATCTAGTCGAGGTTCAAGTCCTTGTGGGGTAGCCACTCTTTCGCCGGAATAGCTCAGCGGTAGAGCAGTTGATTTGTAATCATCAGGTCGTCAGTTCAATCCTGACTTCCGGCTCCATGTTCCCTTCGTCTAACGGTTAGGACATCAGCTTTTCAAGCTGGTAATACGAGTTCGATTCTCGTAGGGAATACCATTATATCCCGGTAGCTCAGAGGAAGAGCATCTCCCTTCTAAGGTGATGGTCGAGGATTCGAATCCTCCCCGGAATACCATTTAGCTTTACTACTTTGAACATGACTGACGATACGTTAGTCTGGTGCAGCGCGCAGAGCATAAAACAGGAAACGCCAAAGATGCTGTTTGTGCCTGCAAGCCCAAGGCCCAAACATCAAGCCAAGAAAGAAAGTAGTGCTCACAACAGCCTTTCCCTATACTTTGATAGTTAAAGTATTCAATGATCTTAGTCAGACGTTGCTGCAGTAAAACTATCGCCCTTTGTTACTTTGACTTGGCTCGACGCTACGTTGAGCAAATAAGCGCCACCGGACGACAGTGGTAAGACCCCCCAGAAGATGTTCCTCCGGTACAAAATGCATCCTTCTACGACTTGCGCTCCCCTTCGGTACGCGCAAAACTACGAAGGAGCTCTCCGTACCGGGAAAAACTTCTTAGCTGAAAGAAAGTAACTATAGATACAGCCTGCTGTAAGAAAAGCGATAGAGCTTTGATTCGGTTTGATGGTACGTCAGACAGTCTGCGGAGACAAGTATAAGATTACAGCTAAATACTGCGACTCTCGAAAAGCGCTTTTTGAGACGGCAAACGCGCATTCCTCAATACATTAAGAAAGCTCTAAAAAACAACAACCTTGACCAGGTATAGCGCTACGCTGTACAAAACTAAAAAATACCAAAGAAGACGCTAAGGTATCTCCCTCGGGTACGCAGGCGGCGACCTAGTATTTTAAGTAACCAGAAACCCGTATCATCACGAATTCATCGTATGATATGGCTTTACTTGTTAAATAAAATACAAAATCGACGCCCAGCCTGCCCTGCGATAAAGAAGGTTGTCATGACTAGTTATGCACTGGTCTTAAAACTAAAGCATTATTAATTTATCTTGATTTAGCAAGACGCTACGCCTTGCACTAGCATATATGCAAGCGAGAAAACTCTGAAACACATCATGAGTCAAATCGCCGTGCAGAAGACTCCCTCCTCTGGTAGAAGTCACGGATCAAATGTTGAAAACCGCCTAGACTGCATTCCATTTAGTCGTCGCGATTTACAACACTTTCTCCAGTGACACCGACCAGAGGAAAACGTCTTCTGCCCGTACTCTTTCCCAGTGAGAAGATAAATTAAAGAATAAGCCAATCTTGACCAGGTATAGCGCTACGCCATACAGAAGAAAAAAACGCAGAAGAACCGAACCAGACTCTGCGCAAGGTCAGCAAAGCTCCCTGAGGGATACAGCTCCCTTTGTCTGAAACTCGAAAGGTATACCTTTCATCGTACCTATCAGACAAGCGAGAGCTGTATACCCGCACTCCGCTTCGCCTACTTGCTATCTATAGAAGATAGGCTAGAACACATGTAATCTTGATTAGTCGCGGCGCTACGCCGCGAAGCTATAAGGATCTCTAACAAAAGAAAGAGAATCCGAGGAACCCGTAGACTTGAGATCTTCTTAGCCCACCGGTACACATCCAGGTCGAAATCGACCTAGATGTAACCTAACGGCCCGAAGATCCCTAGTCTTGGAGGATAAAGAAGATTACATCCAATTACAATCTTGACCGTCACGACGATACGTCGCGACAAGTTGCAATACGCACCTTGAACCAGAAACAAGTAAACAGACCCTCCGCAACTACCGCCTTCCAGGCAGCTCTCGGTTAGCGTAATTCGTCCTAGCCGCCGCCATCGGCGGCGGACCGGACTTGAAACGCATACCGATGCTGCCTCCAGGCCGTAGCCGCTCGGTAGTTTAAGAAGATTGTACAGACTAGTAACTACACTGGTCTTAAAACTAAAGTAGTAACAGTCTTGATAGTGCTTGGCGCTCCGCTGAGCAGTGCAAATAATAACATTTGCAGACGAGAGAAGAATCGCATGATCGGGACCATATCTGGTCCGGCACGGCCTAAAAAGGCGTTACAAGTTAAAGCGGTTATTAAAATAACCGGCTACACTCGTTCGCCTTTTAGGCCGGCGGACCTTACTATGACCCCAAAGCGATAAAGAAGATTGTTTAGTTAGGTTTTGAGTTGGCTTGGCGTTACGCCTAGCAGTTCCGCAGGAAAGCACAAAGGAAAGAAAAGGATTCTTTGTGTTGTACTATCCGAGCAGCCCTAGGCAGCAGTGGGGGAGCAGTAAACCCTACACTGGTGCACCAGTTTCGGTTTACTGAGCCCCCAACGCTGCCGAGGGATGCTCCGCAAGTACTCCCATCAAGAAAACCGTTTGAAGAGCTGGTAGATGTCGTTGGTATACCTCGACGCGTTTACCAGTTCTTCTTTTCCGTCTCTACAAAAGTAGCGACATTAGGAGGGATTTCAAATCCAAGTTTTTTGCGCTGTTCTACAGCCTCGAATATACGGACTTTTAGATCCTTTGCTATATCCATCAAAGTGTCCCAGCCACGTACGCCGTTACGGGCGTACCCTTTAACTGCCTCCATGGTGTCATAATACTTAGATACAGCAGACGTTAGCGGGATTATATGATCCCTGCCCCCATGCCTACCTCTTAGTACTACATCGCCATACACTGCCTCCATGAGGCCTATCTTATCAAAAGATTCGGACGTGGAGTAATCTCCACGTCTTTCTGGTTCATGTGGTGGGCAGCTCTGTTTTAATTTTTTATCATCCATGATAGTGTACTCCTTAAAATGGATTATTTGGTTGTATGACCGAAGCTCTTAATTCTACAGCGTCCCTGAAACGTTCAAAGTCGCCGCGAGGCCCGAACACCTCGTCAGGCATTATCTTGTTATTGTTCTCATCATAATCTAATATAGATGCGTCGTATCGAGTACCTATCTGAGGATAGGCTCCAAAATGGTCCCATATCTGCGAGCAGCCCATGTTGACTGCATGTGCAAAGTCATCAGGTACCCCTGGCTTCTTGACGATCAAAATAACAGTATCCTTGCCGAGCGATACTCGAGGGTCTTCCCTCAGCGCTAAGAAGTCTTTAGGTAAAGCATCTGGATCATCTTCCTTAAATGGAGTAAATCTTATGCGCCCTGCTTTAATAGCCATAATACATACTGCAAGGCTTCTGCTCTTGTCTAGTGTGTAGTAGTACAGATCTGATTCACGCATTCCAGTGTGGGGTTTCATAACGTCGCCAGAACGAGGACGAACATAGTTAATCGGTATAATAGTTAAATTACGAACTGCCTGTAACCCTAGCATGTTCAATATCTCTAAACGAGTAAAACCTGCGCCGCCGTTATCGTATGCGAAAGCATCTGCCCCGACACCTGTAATCCAATTTAGTATCTCTCTTGCCTCATCGGCAGGAGCTACTCCCTTGGGTATGCGTTTACCGTAGATAACCTCTATAACGTCGTCTGCTTTACGTAGACCTAGGACACTATAAACTGTATATGAATCGCTTATCATTCCGCCACCTGACCAGTCCACTGCTACTGTTATGTAGCGGTACTTGTCGATAAAAGGTAGTAGATCGGAAGGTTTCTCAACCGTAGGGTTTGTATGCGTAGTTTTCATAAGGTCAGCTAAAGTCAGCGGAGATACAGCCGCATCGTAAGGCCATCCAAAGACCTCGTTAAAAAGAGACATCTCGGTATAACTCTCCACCTTATCAAGCAAACGTTGCCATTTAGCATTAGTAGCCATATGTAGCGGATGTATAGTCTGCGATATGTGGTAGCCGGGAAAAGTGAGAGCACGCTCAGGAGATGCATGAATATACCCACCTTGATGAGGATAAATAGCCCTGCCGCATTTAGCGCAAATAGGGCCACGTTTACCTATCATCTTGACAAGATCCTGTTCAGGGTTAGGTATGTTCATATGGTTACAAGCAGTGCACTTAATCACCCACTCAGCCTTAGATGAGCGATTCCACAATAAAGCCAATGTGGTATCAGTAGTCTTGGGTGTCCCGAAGTATCTGGCGAACCCCCAGAACAAGGAGGCTGACATCATCTCGTTACCAACGTCCAGGAATTCGTACTCAATATCTTGTACTTCATCCCATGTAGTTGTAGCGATTGAACTGATGCCTCGTAGTCGGTCAACCGATTCGAAGGCATGCTCTGCAAAACACATCGAGCCATTATTGAACACCCGCAATGCCATTTTGTTATGCTCTACATTGCTAATTAGAACCTCCCGTATGGGACAAGTATTGATTAGCGGTTTATAAACAGTATTAACTAGGCGTTGAATTTGATCTGCCCTGGGTTGAACCATCACTGTGTGATAGTGGGGCACCAAAGCACTGCGTAATGCCATGTCAGCCGAGAAGCTATTAGTCTTCCCAACTTGCCGACCTGTCATAAACACCGCATGTCCGGGCTGGACAGTATTGAAAACGGGCGCAAACTGGTAGTGTCGTTGTAGCGACATTGGTTTGCCCCCTATCTTGAATAATCCGAGAAGTGGTATAAATGTTTTTAGTTCACCGCTTCTAAGCTTATCGTACATGTTCTTAAACACAGTGTGTAATCTAGTCGTAATCTGCATCTTGTGCGTCCCTATATAGTTCACGTTCCCCTTACAGTAACAGTAACGTTATAACAATGGAGTGCTATATGAGAGTACAAGCTCAGAAATATCTTAGATCGAAAAACATAATACCGGCCGACAGATACCTAAAGAAAGATTCTTTTGGAACGGCAAGAACGCAGGAGATAAGGAGACCTGACCGGACTGACGTAGTGTCGGCGCCGCCACGAAAAAAATAAATAAACGATTGAAAGAAATCAGTCTACCAACAATTAACAAGATCAAAAATATACTACTCCAAAAAACAATACTTTTAGGAATAGTAATCGCCCTTAAACCAGAAGTGCTGACTATAGTGGTCATGATATCTATGCTGATCGTTCAGTATAAACTAGACCAGGATATGCTACAAGACCAGCGAGATGTGCTAACAGCTGCAGCCGCAGTAGTTTTATGTGCCTCGCTATGGTTAACTAACGGATACTTCCCGTTCACAGTATGGTGGCCAATAGCTTCTCTGGTGTGTATCTACAGTTTTCGAACTGCTCCGAAGCATAAGAACTTTGAAGAACAACTCAATGAAAGCATAGCAAGATACACTACAGAACCATCTGCAAATCTGGAAGATACCCCTAAATCAGGGGATGTTAAAACCGAGGTTAATGATTATAGCTTTTCCGTCACATCTGACAAGCCTTTATGTGAGACAGACATAGACATTGCCTGGCGTAAAATTTTTGGTTAAACACCGCCGGAAAGGCGCTTCTAACGTCATTAGATGTCCGGGATACATAAATACTCGGTAAGACATCCAATCGCCGTCAAAGAGCCTCTTCCGGCCTTTATTTCGATATAGGAGAACGAGATGGAGAAGTATATAAAAGTATTCGACATCGTAAGGACAGGAATACCAGGTGAGACTACTTTGCTGGTGAGAACCCTGGATTTTGGAGAAGTACGAAACTACATCTCACAGATATTCTCTAGAGTTCAGAAGATAGCAAGGGATAATGCCAGCATGGGCCTGGCTGATGCCTCGGACGCTCCTCAATGGGAGCAAAACAACAGACTCATATTCAGCTGTCGCATGGACGGTATTGATTGCTTTTATTTTGTCTACCCTCATCTTGTTTCAAAAGCTGATCTACAGCTCCGAGAGTTCTCGATTTTAGAGGCTCAAACAAAATTAGATTTTAAGAAAAATAAGAAGTAGCAAGAACAAAAAGAAGCGTTCTCAGTCCGTTCATCGACTTCTACATTGCTGAGTCCCCCCTGGGGTTGTTTGTCACCTATCCGTGCCTCCTATGCTATTGAGCTCTCATATTCCCACTTGCCAAGCGCCACTGGTGTAATACTACGTATTACACCTGTAACGCCTGCACGTGTGTACACGAGGCCCACTAGCGTCGCAGACCAACGGCTAGCTGACGAAAACAATAACCCCTGACTAGGGGTGATCATCAGCGCAGTGAAGCGATTAAGCGAACTGACAACGCTGTTAGCGCGCGCAGGCCTGCGCGTGGTACACGTGTACACACATGAGGGAATAGGATATTCTCGCAATAAAATAATCTTGCCACAGCCCTACGGGCACAGTCGCTGTCGCGACTGCCTGTGCGCAGTGAATATTTATTTACTCGAATATGCTACATCAGGGATGCTTCGCATTCTGATGATAGCGTGATAAATTAATAACAGGAGAACTGATACTAGCCGAGGAGGATCAATGACAACCACCAGGAACAATACTGCTCTGTTCATGGCAGATGCTCACATCAAGAGCAGAACATGGACAAACAACATGCAGCTGTATGCCGATGCTTATACCGCGCTATTAAAACTAACCAAGCATGTACAGACTATGAAGAACCCCCCGAAGACCTTGCTGATAGCTGGTGATTGGTTCGACAGTAATAAACCAACCTCAACAGACTTGATGAAAAGTATAGACTTTCTCAGTTTGTTTGAGCAGGTGATATATATTACAGGCAACCATGACACCATAGAGCCTTCCTTTCTGCAAGTAGCTCAGTACATGCAAGATACCGTGGTTACACAGATTGGCTGCAGTTACATAACAACGCCAGAAGGAATTCACATAGCAGGCATACAGTGGACTCAGAATAGCAAGGTATTGGAGGAGCGCCTGCAGGAGATACATGAAAGCGTCCCAGCTGGTGAGCCAATGTACTTGCTTATGCATCAGGCATTCAAGCACTTGCTAAACTTCGAAGGCTCGTATTCCATAGCAGCAGATGTGATAGAGCGGATATTCGCTGGACGGGTAGTCCGTGTACTGGTCGGTGATATACATACCAGGCACACATTGGAGCTGGAGGGCGGTGGTTACATCCATAGTCCAGGATCGTTATATCCCACTAGCTTCGATAAAACGTCAGAGCCGTATGCTGTGTCACTGATTGACCTCGATACTGGAGCTATAGAAGATATTGACTGTAAGGTTCGTGAATATTATACCTACGAGTATAAAAATGAAACTGAGCTGAAAGAGCTGGTAACAGTTGCTAGCGAAGAACGCAGAGCAGACTTTCTGCAACCATTCATCAGGGTGACCGTGCCGAAAGATAGTGAGGTAAAGATACTTCAATCGCAGCATCCCGGCGTGGTTGTGCAAACAACTAGTGTTGATGAGCAGACAACAACAAACACACCAGAACTCAATCGACAGAATCTGTACACATTGCAAGAAGCAATTACGGCTGAAGCAGGTGAAGGCATTCTATCTGAGTTGGCAGTTGCACTGCTGAATACAGATGACCCGCTACAGGAGATTGAGAACTGGCTGAACTATTGGGAAGTAGAGAGGATCGGCTAATGTTTAGAATAACAAAAGTAGAATTCAAGAACATTTGCCAGTATGAAGCCTTGACGGTTGATGTCGATGTTGGGCTGATGGCAGTATGTGGAAGGAACGGACAAGGCAAGACTAACTTCTTACGAGGTCTAGGCTACGGCCTTACAGGTCTAGTCGATGGAAGCTGGGGAAGCCAGCAAGAACTGCAAAAGGACGGTACGGCGGAACCTGGATGGGTGGAGGTGACAATCGCAGGCAACGGGCGTCTAATGGCGGTTAAACGCTATTCCACATCCGATGTTAAGTTCCCTGATTCCTTGTCAGAGCTACAGGATGCAGGACATCTTGAAATAGCTAGACGTAGAAGAGCGGTGAACGAAGAGATGGAAAAGATCTTCGGTATCCCTTGTGCATTAATGTTTCAGATCTGTTGGGGCAGACAAGGGCAGATGGACAGCCTGCTTACAGCTCCTGCCGCTATCATCAATACATTCCTAGCAACTGTCTTCGATACTAAGAAGCTAGAGAAGTTGAGAGCAACCATCAAAACACAACTGGACACTGTGGCTACATTATCTAGCTTAGCCCAAAACGCCCTTTTGGAGGCCCAAGAAAAGCTGAAGACACTAAAACCCATAGAAGATATGGAAGAAGAGCTAATCCACGTTAGAAACGCCAAAGAAGCGTTGTTTGCAGAACACAACAGATTGCGTGAAATTATCTCCAAAGGGACTAAAGAAGCGCAGCTAGAGGCACTGAAAACAGAGGCTAGAACCGAACTGGCAGAGGCCGAACAATGGCTGATTGACAATCCAATACCTGCCGAAGATACAGATGCACCAGAGCTCCCAGACATCTCTGAAGAGGTGTTACAGCAAGTGGTACAAGAATCGCAAGAAGCTCTAGAGACCACCAAGTCAACTATACGTAGCTACGAAGCAACCATCCAACAACTATCAGACAGTATCAATAGCAATGATGCTGAGGGTACTAGACTGTTGGAGAGCACTGACGAGATAAAAACCAGTATTGAAAAAGAGCAGCCTGATGTATGTAGATTATGCAAAGGAAAGATAAGCGACTACGATGCTTATAACCAAGAGCGTTGGAGTATCATTACAGGCTACAAAAGCGAAGCAGAACATAGAGAAGCTATGAAGGCCCAGGCCCGTACCTTAACCGCTAAAATGACAAAGGATATCGAACTGAAAGCCGAACGAACAGCTGAAGTAGCAGCACTAAAAATAGAGCTGCAAGAGCTCTCGGAAACAATAAAGAATAGTAAACTACTGTTGCAGTTACACCAAACACACAACAGAAGAAAAGAACTATTGACAGTGCATCAGTTACAACGCAACCGCGTAACAGCTGCAAAAGATAAACTGTCAGAGCTTGCTAAGATTGTACCAGTAACAGATAACAGCATCAATAAGTTCACCCTCGTGGAAAAGGATCTCACAGCCGTAAAAATCCGCGAAGGCGAGCTGATAAATGAAATCGCAGATAACAAGTCTAATCGCAGATATCTGACCATGGCAATAGAAGATAATGAGAAAGCCGTTGCTCAGTATGAGACAAATAAAGCAGTCAGGGAGACCTTAGTAAGTTTGCGAGATGTGTTCTCTCAGAACCGAGCCCAAGCTCGTTACCTGCGTTCTAGGATATCAGAGCTTAATGCGCATATAAGGTATTATTTGGAGCTAACTGATATGCCTTTCACCTTGTATTTGGATGAGGCGAAGCATACATTTATGTACAAGACGATAGAAGGGTTTGAACACCCGGCAGCACATCTGTCAGGAGCTCAGCGGAACATATCAGCAGTAGTGCTACAGATGGCCATACTAGCAGTAGTACAACCATTGATGAACCTATTCCTGATAGATGAGCCGTCCGAATCCTTGGATGTCGAGAACAAGCTAATCATGGCATCGTTATTCGATCGTATGAATAATATGCTACCTTCCATTGAGGGCGTGATGCTAATCGTAACCAGAGATGACCAGCTTATTGAAAGTTGTAGTAACGTCTTAAACATAAGTGAGGAATAACATGAAAATAATATTAGCGGATACGCTTGTGACTGCCCACGGTTGGACTAACGATCTGGACAAGCTAGGAGAGTATACGCTCAAAACCAGAAAGACACCAGAAGAGATGAAAGCAGAAAGAGCTAACCGTAAAGAACGCTTTGGAAACAAAGCCTTTAAGGTTAACCCTTTGAAGTATGAACGATTATCAGTAATCAAGAAAGACCCAACAGATAACTCTATAGCGTATTTCTTACCGGGCATATGGCCAAAGATTGAAAGACATCTAGAGAAGAACGAGATAGCGTACGAGCTATATGATAAAAGAAATGCCGATATTAGACCAGATCCTGATTATAGTGTTCTGGCAGGCGAAGAGCTCAGAGAGCAACAAGATACAGCCTTAGCATTAGTAGCTAACTTGGACTGTGGAATCATTGAAACCACTACAGGTTGGGGCAAGTCATTCTTGATTGCTCTTATTTGTAAGATGTATCCGACATTAAACATAGTTGTAACAACTTCGTCGGCATCTGTAGTAGGCACTCTATATGAGTACCTCAACAAACAGATGCCGACAGAAGTAGGTTATTTATACGGCAAAGGCAATACATCGCACGGTAAGCGCGTGGTAGTTACCACCTTAAAGTCTTTGCCTAACATAGACCCAGAGAAGGTGCACTTACTGCTGTGTGACGAGTGTCATAACGTGGGAGCTAATGTTGCAGGTGCAGAGATAGCCAAGTTCTGTTTTGCCAGACGTTTTGGTTTTACTGCTAGTCCTGTACGTAATGATGGTTCTAGAATAGTCATGGAAGCTCTATTTGGGCCTGTGATATTGAAGATGACTTACCAAGAGTCCGTAGACGCTGGAATGGTGGTACCAATGAAGTACCATATTATCCCGTGCCCAAACGGCCCTAACGTTTGTAACAAACCTGGAACTCCTGAGGACATCCTAAAGAGGTTTGGATACTGGTGCAATAAAAGTAGAAACACGCTGATACAGCAAATAGTCTACGATCTAAAAGAGATTATGCAGGGGCAGATACTTATTATGGTGGCGTCCCTAGAACATGCTATTCAGTTGCATATGTTATTACCTTGGTTCAAGGTAGCCCATTATGGGGCAACCGACCTAGATACTATGGGAGCTAAGTTCTCTAAAGATAGATACCCTAATCTGGACATGAAGCAGTATAAGATGACACAAAAGCAACTTGATATAATGCGGGGTGCATTTGCAAAGGGAACGCTAAGGTATATCATAGCCACGACAGTATTCAGACAAGGGGTAAACTTTCCAAAACTTGAAGTGCTTATAAGAGCAGATGGCACCGTGTCCTCTGTTGATGGCATTCAAATCCCTGGACGGCTTTCGCGCTTGGACGAGGGCAAGGACTGCGCTTACTTGATTGACATGGGAGATGAATTCTCTCAGTGGTCACATAGAAGAGCCCTTGCTCGTGAGGAGACTTATAAGCAGCAGGAATGGCAAAAGATAACAAGAGAGGAATTAATAAATGGTATCAGAACAAAGCCTACAGGCGGAACTGACAAGCCTGTTAGGGGAATACGCGCCCCGAAACTATCAGTTTAAGAAAGTCGCTAAAGGCTTGAATCGCTTCGAAAAGGAGTATAATATCAACCTGAGCGCGTATGGTTTTTTCATGTGGTGTATTGATAAATATGGTTCAAAAATACTATATGGAAATATGACTACAGGCAAGGCCGTGGAAGGATACGCAAAAGATGCATTGAAGTATCGCGATGACTTGCCATCTTTGATGGTAAACGCGGTGGACTATGTATCTAAAATCTTTGAGCAATTTGCAGATATAGATCAATGCTTTACTCGTTTAGTAGAGATGACCTATCCTTATATCTTGTACGTATTATTTGCAGCTGAGGGGCACACAGAGATGGCCAAACGCTTCAGACCCGAGATAGAGGAGCAACTCAAAAGATATCCGTCCACATTAGATAATCTTCCAGAATCTTTTCGCAAAATAGGCGAGGAGGTGAAAAATGCAGGTCTTAAATAATCAGGAACTAGCCTTTCTAGCAGTACTCGGACATCCAGAACTTACTAGCAGAGCTTTAAAGTTAGTAGGCAGGGAGCATGTAGATCTCTTCCATCGCACCTTTAGCCCCGCGCTGAATGTGATGTGGCAAGGATACACTGAAGTAATAAAGAAGTATAAGAAAGAATACGGATTACGTATTAGCAAAGACCTGATAGCCGCAGGACTGTCAGAGAAGCTACAAGCATCCAATAGTATACCAGGAGAAATGCTCGATAAGTGCGATACTATACTGAGACGATTAATGTCAGGCGCAATTCCGCCATTAGAAGAAGGTATGTCTTTAATTAAAGAACTGGTGCAGCTAGATGCCAACCGAAAGATCAGTGCAGCTGTTAGACATAATCCAGACATTAAAGCCCTCCAGGAAGCCGTAGACCGCACTAAACGTACAATGAGCACATTGGATACCAAAGCAGATGTGAATGCCGGGAAGGCCCTCTTCTCGCCATTTAAAGACATCGAGGAGCTGGCAACACACTCAGTACGTATACCAACCGGTATTAACTGGCTGGACGAAGTCAGCAGTGGAGGAGGAAGATCTGGAGAGTTGTGGTTAATTCTAGGCCCCTCTGGCGGCGGTAAAACAGTTATCGCAGTTCAGTACTCTTGTGCACAAGCTTTGATGGGTAATAATACCCTATGGGCAACGTATGAGCAGAGTTTGGAAGGAGACATATCTGAACGTCTTATCTCGTATGTTACAGGACATAGCCTGGATGATATCCGAGACAAAGGGTTTAACAACTTAGAGCCAGAGATCCAGCAACAGTTCTGGACCGCCACAGCCGGGGTCGCTGATAAACTACAAGCATTGGACATGACCAAATATGAAGTAGACGAGCAAGACCCTCAGGATAATCGAGGTATGTACAGCGTGTGGAAGCACGTAAGAGAACTGAAAGCCAAAGGGATCGTATTCAAATCGATCATCATAGACTGGATCGGAGCAATGATGTCTCAAGTAGGCGCAGCTACCGGTAAAGACCTATCCAAGGCATTTCGTTTTATGACACAGGCTGAAATTGACATTGCCAGAGCGATGGCCAAGGAAGAAAACGTACAAATAATATTCTTCCATCAGACTAACAAAAAGTCACAAAATGCTAAGCCAACGTATGCTCCCGATAAGACTGACTCTAAAGACATGAGCGATATGAACAATTATTTCGACATAGTACTCACACTAGGTAACAGAGATAAAAATAATATTGCTTGGTTCAATGGAGCTAAATCGCGGAAGGCCCAAGAAATAAGAAAAACAATAGAACTCAAAGGCGCCTACTCGAAGTTCGTACTAGCAGATGGGTACATTCCAAATCGAGATGGTAATTTTTATAAACCATCCGCGGAATATGAACCAGACGCAGAGGATGATGATGAGGTACTAAATCGTAGGAGGATGGCAGCATCATCTTACTCAAGGGAAATAAATTAGGAGATTAAGAATGGAGATGGACGTAAAAATTGATTTAACTTCTGTACTGGAGCAGTTTGAAGCAAGCCAGAAAGAAAACAAAGAGCTCAAGCAAGAAAATACTGAGCTCAAGGAACAACTAGAAGAAGCAAAGGCAGCGGCAGAGGAGGACATCTATGATGATGATTACTATGACTTCAATCCCAGAGATAGCGGAGATAACTTCTGCCATCTATCCTTAGCACATCGTAAGTATAATTTAGGAGACAAAGAACCTAAAATAAATTATAATAATTACAATGGCTGGGACGAGATCGAGCAGATGCTTATAGATGATTATGATGCGCATATACTTGTTATGGTATCAATGACCGACCATTCGTCCTTGTCCATCTATGCAGGAGAGCCTAGTGATCCATGGGACGCTGGTAGGATAGGTTTTGCATGGGTAACCAAAGAAGAAGTAAAGAAGCACTTCGGAGACGACTCAGAAGCGTCGATGGAGAAAGCGCGGCAAGCAATACATGCAGAGATTAAGGAATATGCCGCATATGTTTCATAATAGTTTGTTATAGCCCTTGACTTTCATGTTATATGGTAGTATGTTTTCATAGAAAACATCAATCAATGACATGGAGGTCGTATGACTAAAGACAAATTCGACGAATTGTGCAGGGACATCAAGCAGCTATGGACAGCAAAAGATGGGCTAGTCGCCAAATTGAACAGAGGTACTACAGGACAGAAAGAGTTGACCTTATGTGCTGGAAGCCATCGTAATCCCAATAGGATAGCAAGAATCTGCGTGCTATGGGAAGGAGATAACAAACTGTATGACGGTGATATTTGTAGTGCAGATCTGAAACAATTATTAACTAGTAATGGTATATGTAGCGCGGAATTAACCAGCGCACGGTTACTAGAAAACAATAAGAAAGGAATTATGAAATGCTATGCAAATAAAGACACTTGTAAAAGCGCTGGATGCGTTTTAAAGAATGGACTAGAAATAAAAATAGTAAATGGAATAACCACAACGATATAAGCTGGGTGTACTCCCAGCAACGGGAGTAGACATGTTAAATGATCACTTGTATAATGCCCTTAAACGTGCGTTCAAGAAAGTTGGCGTCACCAATGAGGGTGCGCAGGCAAGAATTGAATACATCCCGGGCACAGTATCCGATTGGAGGATACCAGAAGAAGAAGAACACGGAGAACAGTACAGTGTGAATTGTCCTTTTTGTAAGGACAGAAAACAACACCTCTATATTTCATATCTTTCCTATGCACAGCCCATGAAGAATGGGACACTGTTGCGTGTAGGAGGTCTCCGAGCACAATGCTTCCGAAATGGGTGTCTTAAATACACGGAGAATCGAGACTACCTAGAGGGGCTAATAGGCCAAGCTATGTTGGCTACTAACAACGGCACTATGCCAGTCAATGTAATTGAATGCGACACTGATGCCGATGATGGCACTGCCAAATTCCAGACATCTCCTGAAGTAACCCTTGAAGGAATCCAAAGCTGGGTACCAGACTTTCAATACTGTGATGAGAACACGAATCCTGACATTATAGACTACTTGATAGAAAGAGGTGTTACTCAGGAGGATATAGACTGGCTCAAGGTGGGATGGGGCCCGATAAGAAGTCCCCGTACTTATACCTACTTGAACGATCACCTACCTTGGGTTATATTTCCTATTATAATGAATGGAAAACTCAGGGGCGTACAAGCACGGTGTCCTAGTAAATTCTTAGAATCAGGAGGAATAAAGTATTGGTTTCATCCGGGCTTTAGAAAACGCACTGTGGTGATGAATATCGATCAAGCACGCTCTATAGGAGTAGGAGTTTTATGCGAAGGCATATTCGATGTTCTAAAGATAGGTAAGCCTGGAGTATGTGTGTTTGGACATACTCCATCCTCTATGCAGAGCACGCTTCTAACCACTATAGGACAAGGTTTGATCTGGTGCCCTGATACAGAGGTGAATAAACAAGCGGACCCAGTGGCAGTAGCCAGGAAGCAGATTAAGATGTGGAATGATGCCAATGTATTTCCTAAAGGAGCGCACCTAGTAATACTCCCAGCCAAGGACCCAGGAGACATGGAGCGTATGGATATATGGGCAGAGATAGTAAAACAGGTACCAGCAGAGATGCAGGACCATTTACTAAAGCATGTAATAACAAAGGTATAGGAGAAATAAACAATGAAAGACAAAGAACTGGTTCAGAGTATCGAAGACCAAATAAATGCTGCGCTCCAAGAAAGCCAGCAAAGTAAGAAGCAAAAGAAAACAACTAAAAAGGAATCAAAGAAAATGGACACACCAGAGACCCCAAAGAAAGAACCAACCATAGTAGTTACAGCTGAGGAAGTATGTGACAAAGAGGAAAGCACATGGCAGGCTAAGCTGGCTAAGCTGGGTAAGGTGGATTGGATTGCTTCACTGAACTCCGCAGGGACAAAGATTGCAACCGCAGTAATGTCTCTAAACATATCAATCCTATTAGTACTCACAGTGGTACTAACCCTTGTAAGTCGTAGTTTCACTGTTCTTGTCGTAGGCCTGCTAATAACACTGGCGCGCTATGCTGTACAAGAGGAAGAAAAGAAAACCAATACTAAAAAAGGGGTCTGACATGAAAGATATAGAACAACCACAAGAAGAAGAACTAGAAGAGCTAGAAGAACTAGAACAAGTAGATACCAAATTTACTACACTAGAGGCAGTAGGCTTGGCACTGACTGTATTTGGTAAGTTGTTTCTGATACTATTGTTCGGCTTCGTGTATCTAGCTTTCGCACATGGAATATGTGAAGAATATATAGAAACAAAAAATCCAAACGATGCGTTTATTTTCATAGGCGTAACAATCATGATAATTATGCTTAGAATATGGTACCTAGTCGAAAACCCTAAAAAAGAGGACTAATATGAAAGACCTAGGGAAAACAGCAGTATCCACTAGCGCCTTTGTTGGTGACGTATTGCTGAAACTCTGGGAGGCTGGAGATCCGTTTCCAACTCTAGGCCCTAGCGTGGGAATAGATACGGAAACGGAATTAATCACTGCCACCATTAAAGACCCGCCTGTAGTGGTGCTGGGTGTGTTTGATGCACCTTCTAGCACTTGCTGGGTAGTAATGTGGCAGCACGTGGCCGCATTCATGAGACAACTATGTGTAAGAGACATAGAGCAGCGTTACTTCAGAGCAGGATACGACCGTCAAGTCCTTGATAACGAGGATGAGGACCAGTCAGTATTGTTTGCTACTGATAAAGGCAGAGTGCGCGATATGCAGATACGTGTACATCTGAAAGAGATAGCAACTATAGGGTGGATACGGCATAACTTATACAGTTTAGCCGGATGTGCTCTGCACTACTTAAACTGCACTCTTGATAAAGGCGATCCAGACGATCCAGATAATTCAGTAAGATTGAGTTTCAAACGCTATAACGAGGACGGAAGTCTCCGGGAACTAACACTAGAGCAACTCGGATATCTGGCGCTAGACTGCGTAAGCACCTGGGGATTAGGAGAGGTGATAGAAGAGCAGCCAACAGAGGTGGTACATACCCAAGGGGCACTAGCCCTTGAAGCAATGTCCCGTAATGGTATACACGTAGATCCTAAAGTGTATGATGCCATGGAGGCAAAGCTAAAGGCATCCATGGACGAGGCAAGACTCAGACTACTGCAGTTCGGCTTTCCTGATCCGTATAGAAACGCAGATAAAGAACGCGCCGAGCTAAAGAACTTTTTCTACTCAGAATATAAAAAGTTATGCGCTCTTGGCAACCTAGAGCCAGAATTATTTGTAGAAGAGTACGAGAATGAAGACGGTGAACAGATACACAATCCCACCATTCCAAAAAAGACCAACTTGAAAATGATGATCTGTTATTTGTATCGATGCTTCACGTTCGTACACAATATCAAGAACGTGGCGTAGGTACCTTCAGGGAGCGATCCCTGTCGAAGAAGAAAGTGAATTGCTGGAAGCCTAAACCGGGAGTGTAGCCCGGCATGGTAATCAGCAGCCGATCAACCGGTACGTATGTTTAAAGCTAAACTGGGTTCAGTAACCCAGCATGCACCGGGGAAAAGGTTCAACGATCATCGGAGGGTATACCTGATAAGCTCCTCCGTTAGTGTCCAAGCGGGCACGAAGTGCTCCGTGACGGGAAACCGTCACGATGATATGATCTGTGCCGTCCGAAAGGAACGGGAAGCCCCAGCTTGACCAGCTGGATAAGCCGGGCAGTAGTAGCGACACTGTCTGAACAAGAACCATGAGGTCTTATGAATCGACGTAAATCCTCAGATTTACAATTGATATTGTTGACGCACATGCTATATTAGAACCAGGTACTATAATACACAGGAATTTGAAGTGATTCAACGAGCGCATAAAATCAAGCTGAAACCCAATAAGCACCAGGCTATCATGCTGGCTAAAACAGCAGGTACTGCCAGGTATGCTTACAATTGGGGCTTGGCCAAGTGGAATGAGCTCTACGAAGCTGGTGAGAAGTGCAGCGCTTATGGTCTGATCTCTCTGTGGAAGCAGGAAAGGCCTGACTGGGCATTGGAAGTTGGCGCTGCGTGTTTGCAGCGCCCGTTCATGCACCTGGAAGGCGCTTTCAAGGCTTTCTTCAGAGGTGTTCGTAGGCATCCCACTTTTCACAAGAAAGGGCTGCGGGACGGCTTCTATGTCCCGAATACTCATTTCAAACCCCTTGGCAATAGAATCCAATTGCCCAAGTGCGGACTTATCAGAATGACTGAGCGTCTTCGTTATGAAGATGCGAAGGTTGTTTCCGCCGCAGTCAAGCATCAGGCAGATGGCTGGTACGTCGTAATCCAGGTCGAACTTGAAGAGGAACGCAGAACAGACCGTGACTCTTTTGTAGGAGTTGATGTCGGGTGTACACAGCTCGCAATGGCGAGTGACAGTACGACCTGTGATCCTCCGGCCAAGCTCAAAGACCTGGAACGGCAGCTACGCAGAAAGCAGCGCCTTCTTGCTCGCAAGCAGAAAGGTTCCAACAATCGAGCTAAAGCGAGATTGAAGGTAGCCCGTACCTGGCAGAGAATCAACAATATCAAACAAGACACAGTTCACAAGTTCACTACACTCATTGCCAAGAACCACGGCACTGTCTGCATTGAAAAGTTGGATGTGAAGGCCATGCAGGAAGGTGACAATAAGTACGTACGTAAAGGTGTACAGTCTTCCTGCATGTCGGAAATCCTGAGACAACTCAAGTATAAGTGCAACAACTTTATTGAGGTTTACAAATGGTTTCCATCCAGCAAAACTTGTAGCAACTGCGGACACATAAACGCTGAACTGGCCCTGGCTGATCGTACTTACCATTGTCCAGAATGTGGACATGCGATCAACCGTGATTTGAACGCAGCGTTGAACCTTCTGAAAGAAGGTCTGAGGATTTACACGGTGGGTCACACCGGGTGTGCCTGTGGAGCTGCCCGGTAACGGGCGGTGCTGAAGCAGGAAGATTCATAAGAATCATGAACAGAACTTCTCAGAAGATCCTGCAGCAGTTCTAGATTGTGTACAGTCGGTAAAATACGTCTGCGAGAACCCAGACCAGAAAATAAATGCAGAAGCTAAGCGTATGTATGATGCATTAGCAGAGAAGCATGAATTTCTAGCGTTCGATGAGTCCCGTAAACGCAGTGTATTGCCCACCTTCGTAGGTGCGATAATGGCCGAGTTTGTTAAACAAGCAGATAACGGATACGTGAAAGACCACGGGTTTGACTTTGACACCGCTGTAAAAAATGCTTGTATGTATATGGACGAGCATCCAGAATGGCTGGCAGAAGACCCTCCTATGGGACCTAGCATGTTCTTTCAGAAACATTTACAAGGCCTTCTAGATAGTAATCCAGACCTAGAATTAGAGCGGACAGAGAAGAGCGGCAAGCTTAAGCTCACCCGTAAAGATACATGGAAACTGGAAGACCTTGGGATCGAAGACAAATTCCTTGATGCTTACACCACCTTTGGGCATTGCCAGAACTATCTGAGCACATACCTGAATAGGAAACATCTAACTGCTAATAACACCATACACACCAGATTCACAAACCTGCTTAGAACAGGACGTACTAGTAGCACCAGACCCAATATACAGAACATACCCGCACGAGATGCTGAATTCCCGTTAAGGTTAATGTATAAGGCCTACCCAGGAACAGTACTATGCGCCACTGACTTCAGTTTCGTAGAACTCTGTGGCTTCGCTCAGGCATGTTATACCAGATTTGGTCATAGCGTTATGCGTACCGTTATTAACGCTGGATTAGACCCCCATAGATGGTTCGCTGGCGTGATGGACAAGCTAATAACACCCGACCTCAGCGGAGCCTCAGATCCAACATGGGTAAAAGATATGAACATCTTTTTGAAGGCTAATGTAAGCGATGCCGCCAGACAAAAAGCCAAGGCGGCAAATTTCGGCTTCCCTGGGGCATTGGGCGTTAAAACGTTCTATAAGACAAGTAGAGAATCAGGGGTGCATATAAGCATGGAAGAAGCAGCTTTCATGAGGGATGCCTGGATCAATACTTTCACAGAAATGCGTGAGCATATGAACCCAGAACCTGTGAAAGATGCTGGTAATTATGGGGATCCTTATGGGTTTATTCCGCCAGAAGAAGATGAGATAGAAGACGAGGAGGTAGAGAAGAGGCAATTATATAAAGCAACATTAATAAATGGCATGGTTAGGAACAGGTGTACATTCAATGCTGCCTGTAATGTGCAATTCCAAGGGCTGGTAGCCTACGGAGCAAAGATAGCGTGCTGGAACCTAATGACAGCAGGGTATGAAAGAAGACTGACAAACTTTGTCCATGACGAGGTGCTATATTGCCTGACAAGAGAAGAGCTAGAAACTCATATACCTCACGTAGAGGCCTTGATGATAAAAGGTATGAGAGTAGCTATTCCTGATGTGGACATTAAGGTGGAAACCACTTGTAGTACTCACTGGGATAAGGGGGCATCAGAATACAAAGATCTAAAGAAAGACGAAAGCGGGTTGGCTATAATAGAGCCACCCGAATTTATAAAACAACTAAATAAGGAAAATGAGCAATGAAAAGTTCAATCAGCGAACCAACCCGGAACCGTGGAGGTTCCTATATATCATTCGTAAAACAGGCATATCGCAGAGACTATGCTATCCCTGTTTTAGAATACCAAACAGCGGGCATCATAAGTCGCTCACTTTGGACGTCAAAAGACCATATTATTCGCATTATACCAGGACTGGATGCCAGCGGCAAAGTTCTGCGCCAGAATACCAATATAAACGATTACAGCACAGATGCACCGTATTCGGATTACCTCTCTGGTACTTTCATGATGGCAACCACAGTGAACAACTTTGGAGAGACTGGACAGACCTTCATTACGGACTATGCTCCAGGCTCCGAAGACGAGTCCAAGTTTGCTGGTGATACCTTGATTCATTGCTTTGTACGCAATATCTGGGGAGCAGTCAACGCTAAAGGTAAATCTAAGTTCGGGGTCACAAATGAGTGGCGTGTATGGGCAGGGCGAAAAGGCAGTCTCAAATTTGATAAACCATCTCTGCTGATGCAAGCGCTAATCTTCAAAACCAATGGCCGAGATAACGCGGACAAGGAGGGCATGCCACTGCTCGATGCTGACGGGGAAGTACTGCCATTGCTCGCAATTGTAGCTATAGACCATACAAAGTCTATTGGCGCACTCATGCAAGCTCTTGTAGAACCTTCTAATCCAGGACTACCGTTGGATGCTATCACAAACAATAAATACGGTGGCATGGCAGAGCTGGATGGCAACTTGATGTTCTTGAACTCTGTGGATGACCCAGAAGGAAAGTACAAAATGCTACGCCCATCAGTGCAAGCGCCGGGCAAGGGATGGACACCAACCCCGTTCCCATTGTCAGAAGACGTCGTACAGAGCCTGTGGCACCCTTGGGAGGATGTACTCCACTACCTGACTGCGGACGAGCAAGCTTTGCTGTTAGCAGCCGAGTACGGGGCAGATACCGTTAATTATGTTATAGGCACTGACCCTAAGTTCAGCACCTACGCCCTACCTGAAGAGATTGCAGTTAAAGGTCTAGGTCGTTATGCTCAGTTTTGCGATGGGCACACCAAACTGACTGGCGCAATCACAGCAGGCACCCCTGCTCTTCCCAAAGCTAAAGGACTATCCTTAGCACCATCAGCTACAGCAGCAACAGAAGAGGCTGTACCTACAGCTCCTAAGCTAGGAGGACTGAAAGGAATTCCTAAGAGCTCTGGCATAGATACAGATAAGATCAAAGCAGAGGTGGCTAAGCTGCGCAAGGCAGCAGCAATAACCGCAGAAGAGGATGACTCCCAGGCCAACGCCGCGGCAGCCCTTCTAGACGATGAAGACCTGGCCGACGACCTGGCTGACACCTATGACGGCATGGAAGAAGAATACGAAGAAGAATACGAAGAAGAAGAAACAGAGGAATAATAAATGGCAGACTTCATGGATAACATGATGGACGACCTTAAGAAAAGCGATAAAGCCGGAGTAATTACTACAGTAAAGGAACTCAAAGAGAACCAATTCGGGATGCCGCTAAAGCATTATGCTCAGCAGTATCTGTTTGGTTCTACCGGCCTTCGCTTGAAGGTGTTCCACTCAATCGCAGGCCCACCAGCTGCCTGCAAGAGTCCTCTACTGTTTGATTTGATGGGGCACGTCTGTGCCTCCTCAGACAATGGAGGATTAAATGGCTTGGGGTTCGTGTACGAGCTCGAAGATAAGATAAGTCCTACATTACTAAGCTCTATGATGCAACGTCATGGTGATATCATAGGCAAGTCTTTTAGGCTGGTACAGGGGTTGACCATTGAAGGGGCCATGGGGCACATAGCAACCCAACTTATTCCAGCCTATAAGAAGAACATCCCAAAATATGATATACCTATCATTGTGGGGCTGGATTCTATAGGAGGGTCCGCATCTTCAGATACTATAGGAAAGATAACCACAGACGGAGCGGTAGGCAAAGGCTTCTACGATAAAGCGCACTACGTTAAGTACTTCTGTGAGAACTCCGGCCACGTTATAGGAGATATTCCTATGGTAGTGATCTGCATTAACCAGGAGAAGGAATCAGCGGCTGCTACCTTTGGGGCCAGACCGCAGAAGAAAATAACGGGTGGTGTCAGCCAGATATTTAAAGGCGGACATATGATAAGTTCTTCGTTCTATACACATGCCAGCGGAACAGCTAAGCTCTTGAAGTTACGCACCACAAAGACATCCTTCTGTGATGCACGTATGATAGAGCTAACTTTCAGCTGGAATAAGTTCGGTGCTTCAGAAGAAGATGCCTATGGGCATAAGTTCGAATGGGCCCTAGCAAGCGCCCGTTGTATTGCAGCACCCGAGAAAGGTGTAGGAGAGATCCGCGACATATGCGATGTCAGTGTTAGCGATAAAGAGCTAGTCACTTGCAGGCAACTGAACCTCAAATCAGCACCAGCAGAAGAATTTGAAGCTGCGTTATTCGCGCCTGAGAATTCCAAACTCTTGGACGACCTTAGAATGTATCAGAAAATTGAGAAGATCAAAGGTCTGGATGAGTATGCCAAGTACATAAAAAACAAAGGTAAAGAAGAGAAACCAGCTGCGGCAAAGAAAGCGGCTCCTGCAAAAAAGAAGACAGTGGCCAAGAAAGCCACGCCTAAAAAGGTAGAGGCTGTAAAGCCGCCGTCTAAACCACTGTTCAGTATTGATACGGGAGATAAAGATGACTAAAGCACGTGAAGCATTTCTAGCCGATATAGGCAAGCAAGCAACGCGCTTGCGACAAGAACAGAAGAGCGATGAAATAATAAAATTCATTCGTAAGAATTGGAAACTCTTCTGTGCCGATCGTAGCCTAATGGAAAACAGCATACGCGAGATGGGCATCGAGGGCACCTACTCAGTAGATGCCCTTTGTGACTTAGTAGGTGTGCCAGACAACGTGTTCTTTAAAAAGTTCAAAGTTGTAGATAATAGTGTAGCACTATTGAGATTCCCTAAGAGTAAACTCTTTGATGCGTTTCAAAAGTGCTGCCAGATGGTACCTTCAGCAGAGTGTCTAATGTTCGCGGTAGCAGGAGATAATACGCTTATAGTTACGAACATGCAGACCTCCTACGTAGAAGGCAAGATGCACCTGTTCTTCAAATCTCTGGGAGTATTGCCCGATATTCATATCTTTAGCCCAGCAGATGCAAAAGAGCGGATCCCGCAGATCTTTGATCACCAGGAATACTAAAATAAGGAGCCAACTATGGCAAAGAAAAAGAAAGAAGAGGTTACAACTGAAACAGCCGTAGCGGTAGAACTGCCGGCACAAGTGATAACAGAGACTGGAGAAGACCAGAGCCTAATAGAAATCATAGAATTGCCGGGGTACGAGGATCTTAATGATTCCAAAGTACTCGGTAACGTGAAGGAAGTGTTCAAGGGTTTTGATTACGATGCCACAGAGAACATGGGAAAGAAGTTCGAAGACACTAAAGCCCTCGCACAATACGTAGAACATTCTATGAAAGATATCCGAACGATCAGGAGCCGGGCAGAAGCCAGTGAGCTTCTCCAGCGAGGAGCCAGTATGGCCAGATTCTGGTATATTGGTGACAGTCTAGACAAAGCTCTTACCCAAGGGACATACGGCACAGCAGCGTATAATAAGCTGGCCACTGAGATGAAAAAATCAGTTCCGTACATCTACCAGCTACGAGCTGTCGCAGCCCGTTTAACAGTAGTAGATTGCTACTTGTTAGGAATCCGAGGATGCGACACCACCACGCTGCGTAAACTGGCCCAAGTCAAAGATGATGATACGCGCAAGAATATCATTAAAGCGTTTGTAACGCTGATCAAAGACACCAGCGACAGAGATGCGATAGATCGGGCCCGTAAAGCACTAACTGCAGCCATCAACATGGATCAGAAAAGCGATTTCATAGATGTCTCCACTAGCGACCCATCCCAAGGAGGAAGCCCTGTAGAGGTTACAGAAGAGTACCAAGACATCATGAGGCAATTTAACAAGTGGCAGAAGATGCTTAAGAAAGTTATCAATGAGGAAGCCTGCGATGAGTTCTACAACGCGTTAGATGGTTTCTTTATGAGCGATACCGTCCCAGACGCAGAAACGCACCTGGACGACGTTAAAGCAGAAGCCGAGACCACACGTAGCTTGCTGGAAGCTGCGATCACTGTACTAAAGGATAACATCGAACACATCGACAGCTTGTCCGGAGTGGCTGTGACGGATGCAGATGGTAACAAAATAAATGCGAGCACCAACGCTAAAACAAGTAGATAAATATCTACAACAAGCAACAACCGAGATAGAACACTTTGCGTGCAGGGTCTGTGATAAACAGCTCTTGTCCGCACTGTGTCTAACTCTATGTCGTATCTGCCAGCCCAAGAGCAGACCGCTTCCCAGTGCAGGCATACACGCCCTATACCAGAGTCTGGAGCATCTAATAGACAAGCCCCTAGACGACCATCTGGTGAAACTTAACATGCACAGGATCGTTGCGAACTGGCACTTCATTGAAGAGGGTATGCGAATACCTGAGTGGGGTGGCGAACCTATCACAGCCAGTGTAGTGTTTATAGGTGTACTAAAACTACGCCATTCTTCCGGAGGAAGGGAACGCTATTTGGTGGAGCTGAAGTTAAAAACAGGCCTCGGAGCAGGAATAATAACACACGTAAGCCTTTATGCAGCAGCTATCTACAGGTTCTTGGAAAAGTTTTCAGGCACCAGGAGGTATGACTGTCCAGCAGAAGAGCTTGCAGGAATGGAAGCAAGAGTTGTATTATCTGCTGCAGGACACCAAGCAACAATCCACGAATGGGACTGTACTACAGCCCAAAGAGAACACAACAAGACACTATCAGAATTCCGAATTGGAGTATCTAAATGTGCTAACCCCATACCATGTAATGTTTGCAAGAAGACCATCGAACAATGCCCATTGGCAGTATGGCTTCCACAACAACCAAAGGAGACAGAATGAAAAAAGAGAACAAGAAAAAGAAAGGAACCAAAGCCACCCTTCACTTAAGCCGTGTAAGATCAAAGGGTGAGCCATTGTTCTTTGACCCACAAACCGATATTAGAAGGCTGATACCAGCTATGGCCAAAGTGGCTATTCTCAGCTTACAAGATCAATGCAAGGATGCTGCTTTGCTCAACGACTTCAAATACATTCACAGTTGTATCTGCGTCTTTCAGATACGAGTCCTAGAAGATCCTACTCCTATAGCGGAACAGATCCAGAAGTTCTTTGAAGCCGTGAATAGTGTAAGTCAATACGCATTCAATCTATGGACGCAGACTATGTTCGGAACTATGTTCTCAGTGTATGGCTTATTCTGCCGTAGAGATGCAGTAGCAGACTCAGAAGCCCTTAGAGGCATTATGGAGTATTCTAAACTGGCCAACTATAAAGATGTACTCAGCCCTGAGACGTATGCTCGAATGGAACAAGAGCTACGACTTGGAGGCGTCATCACTCGCCAGCAAAACGAAACCCAAAAATCCGGGGCAATCAAGTGTCACGAAACTGAAGAAGTGTTACACAACATACAGGCTATAGCCCACATGTTTATAAATTGTACAGGAGATACCAGCTGGGAGGCTTTATCAGCTGCTTGTGATGAGGCATTCATGTCTGGAATGCCAGGCACTGATACTAAGACTAGAATAGCTGTAGCACTTGCATATCCTGCATATGGGTTGGACACCTTAACAGTGGAGGCACCAGCAGATGCAATTACAGGAGAAGCTTGATAGACTCGGGAAGCTTGATGATTTAGCACTCTACAAATGGACTGCTGGTAAGAACCGTATAGCTCAGAATTACATACTTCTAAGTGATCTGAGGCTAAACGTACTTACCTGCAACAGAGGCGAGATTGTATTCAGCAGCGCCGCTCCCGTATTATACATGAACAATAACCGGTCTGTGATTGAACTCAGAGATTCGGAAGTAATGACAGTACTAGATGGACGTCGCCAAGGGATCAACATTCTGGCCTTTAACCAGCAGCCCGGAGAGCGGGTTGCGCCAGCTCGTTTCTGTGAAAGCAGGAAGATCGTAAGCGACGACTGCCCTAAGTGGCTAGAGAATAAAATACTATCGATGGGAAATAGCGATAGATATCCTTATGCTGATGTAGTAACTCCCACTTTGTTCAGGATCACCAAGCACCCTGAGACGTTGAATCCTATCTTTGATTCAGTAGTGAGGGCCGAAATAGGAGCAAAACCTACGGACGGGATAGCTGAACTAAAGCGCAAGTTTCTACAGCATTCAGGTCTGTTTGGAACGTATACACCAGAGGGGTATATCGCTAATAACCATTACATACTATCGGGAGGAGTCTGTGTGGCAGCCTCTAAGGGAATAACGCTACGCTCCGGAAGTATCGTCCATCAAATATCATTGAGGACCTTCTTAGCGAGTATCAAGAGAAAACGCTGGCATATACACACGGCCAGTAGGCAGGAGAATGACAATGACAATGACAATGGAGAAAACAATGACAATGGAGAAAACAATGACGTGGCAGGATGAAATTACCAGAAGGGCTCACAAGCCTGTAGTACTGCTAGCAACTGCCACCAACGGACTAAAGCCGAGCTATGCTGAAATATTAGCAGTAAGTACCCTGGTTTTGAGGCCTGAGCCAGTACGTACAACCTTGTTCCGTAAGGTACCAAGAGAAGTCTTGTTCCAGGCTCAGGACTACCACAAGATATCAGAGCAACAGATGTTAGCAGATGGGCTGGACAACGTAGAATTCAGGCATAGGTTCCTAGATATCGTGGAGAAAGGAACGGTGTTCACGTTCAACCCCGACTTCCAACAAAGCTTCTTAGTGCCTTTAGTGGCTGACGGTACCCCCTTTCTTTACGATTTGCCATTGCTCTTAAAGGGTGCAGAAGCAGAGCTAGGGATGAGGGAGACACAATCAAACACCATAGAGGATATCTTTAAGCAGTTATATAAAATCCTAGGCAAGGCGCCCGGTTTGAAAGCAATGTGTGAGCGCAGGGGCCTGGACCCAGAGGCGCCTACTTCCGTTTTGCCGGCAGACTACGCGGTGGATTGCCTTTATGCTTTTTGGAAGTTGTTGGCGAATTATCCTTATGTGTCTTTACCGGCGATTCCACGAGAGCTTTAGATTTCAATTGCGCTGTAAGAGGCAGATTAAGACTGCCTGCTAAAAGGTTAGCGCGATTGTATTTATTTATCGCAGGCTTTCCAGCCCGGGTCACACTGAAGGATAGCCCATCAGTGCTTGTACTCATTAAAGATATATCGCCACTTGCAGGTATGAACACTAGCACCTGTCTAGAAGGGCTACAAGGGTCGATTAAAACGATCTTTGTATCTTTAGAGTATAAACACCATAGAGAAGGATCAAACGCAAGCAGAAGACCTTTAGATGACGTTTTTGTGCTTTTAGCTACTTCCTCCAAGAAGATAAGACACAAGGACGCATCTGGAGTTTTTTGTCCAGTAGTAGTTGTGGATACTATCGGGATGGTATGCATCCTGGCAAGTTCCACAGTAGTCGTAGACGGGTCAGATGTGATAATGCTTTCGAAGGAAGCAACCCGAATCCCGGGTTTCACATCATCTTCCGTCAAAGTATAACAGGATAAACTCATAAAGGAGTCCTATGTTTACATTCACAATGCCATCTCTAGAGTGGCAGAAAATCAAGATTCCAAAAAAGTCAGGGGGTCTACGATCTATATCGATACCCAATGACGAACTAAAAGAGGTACAGCGTGCAATATTACAGTACCTCTACAATAACCGTGAGCTCAGGCCCTCGGCATTCGCCCATGGCTTCGTGCCTAATAGAAACACATGTACAGGGGTTATACGTCATGACAGGAACGCAGATGTCATCCTGTGCATGGACATTAAGGACTTCTTTGACAACTTTCCAGTAGAGCCTATAAAGGAGCGTTTAATAGCTTCAGGTATAGGACACGCTCTAGTAGAGGACATATTAACAGCATGCATGTTAGAGGGGTCTTTCCCACAGGGAAGTCCTTGCAGTCCATACTTAACTAATATAGGTATGTTTGAGACCGATCTCATGATCTCAGCATACGCTAAGAAACAAGGGTTTTCATATAGCCGTTATGCTGATGATATAACCTTGGCCAGACTCCCGGATGCCACTGGAGAACTTAGGAAGCACTATAAGTTTATCTTCCACGGTATCGAGACAATATTGAAGAACAAACTAGGACTGCGCCTCAACCATAAGAAGGATCATGAGATCTGGCTTAGGGGCAGTGAACAACGCCGCGTAACCGGTGTAGTCATACGTAAAGACGGGCTTGGGTATAACGCCCCTAAACGCATGAGACGCACCCAAAGAGCTGCGTGTTTCAATCTAGCAAAGAAGCTAGAGTCCCAAAATGGAGTGCCGTTTTCCGAAGACTTTGCCGCATGGCAACAACTTTACGGGTACGTGCAATACTTCGATTATATCCGCTCATATAGCGATGAAGATGTGGCAGGAGCAGATCCCTGCATCCAAAGCAAGCCCTTCGAATATCTATGTAAGATATTCAAACCAGAAAAGAACGTAAAGGAAAATGAACAATGGAAACAGATAGCATAGCTCCCAGGACAGAACAAGAAGAGAGCCCAGAACAAACACCAGAAAGCCCTAGCGTAGTAACCGACGCAGGATTGTGTGATTTATGGCGTTGTATTAAACAACTGATTAGACATGAAAGGAAACTAAAGAAATATGAACAAATTAGAAGTAGACGATGTGACTCCTAACTCAGTAGCAATGCTAGTTGCCAAAGAGAAAGAGCTCCTATTACAACAGGGGGGTATTGCTACTCGCATGTGTCACGATCGAATAGAGATAATGGACTTGGAAGCGTTCGTGACAACGGAAGTGCCAAAGCTCCGCCGCAGTACTAAATCAGATGCCAGAGAATTGTATGCAATTAGAGACAGTCTCACATCCTCGTTATCATTGATGTTAGATGGCGTAGTCCACAAGTACACATTATCAGAGATAGCAGATATCCCGTTAGATACGCTTAATAACTATCTGCGAGAAACAGATACAATGGTTAGCATCTTTCCTGATGTGAAGTATCCCTTGATAGGGTATGTCGAGACCAAGGACACAAAGTACATTACGGTGTTATTAGAAGGTAAGAGCATGCGGTATAAGGCAGATGAGCTAGCCCCCGGAGCCAGAGATGTGAAAGTATATTTACCCCCTCTATGGTTCCAAGTAGAATTAAGCAAAGCAAACGCACTCAGACAAGTGCGACTCGTCTGCGCCCCGGAATCAGAAGTAAACTGCGAGAACACCCAGTTGAAGGTATGGCCCTTAACCAACGTATTCTCAGATACAAAAGTATGTTTAGGTAATGCAAGAGCCACAGTGAGCCCTAGTATAGAGCCTACCAACGGCGTAGTACTCCAGCATGCCATGAACTTGGTATTTAATGCTGAACGCTATGCCCACATACCGTGGGTACCACGCAATCTGGATGCGCTGGAAGCGGCCTATGCGAATTCTCCGCACAAAGAGGAGTTCGATACCTACCTAAACCACAAATCAGCAACTTCCAGCACAAGCATAAGAAGTTTGGTGCAAATACTTGGTATCCTGAAAGAGCCGACAGGTTGGATGACCTTGCCCTATGATCCGATACCATACACTGCAACGTGTTTTCTAAATGGCAAAGGTACACGATAATGAGACAGTCAACAGCAAGCAGGCGCAAACCTATTAACAAGACGGTAATTAGAACACTCGGGAACAGCATCTATGTAGATGACCCCACCATCAGAGCCCTTAATACTGCTTATAAGAAAGCATTGAAAGATTACATGGTGCTGGACATGGCCCAAGATTTACAACAAATAATACAAGAAGAAGAGTCGGTCCCAGAAGGGCTCGACATAAGAGAGATATAAGAATGGAAGAAGAATATATAATAAACAATAAGCAATGCCTAATAAAAATGGACAGCCCCTTATTGGAAGGTTGGGAGGAATGCAAAGACTTAAAAGTCTTAAAAGCATATGCCCCCATAGCAGAAGCTGAGATACCAACAGGGCTGCGTTGGAAAGGATCCCGAATACCTGCAGCTTTGTGGAGTCAGGTATTAGGCACGGCTGAGGCATTCCCGAATATGGAAATCATGCTCAGCTTGTATTACAACAGGCACAAGCATGAATGGAGGATAAAATGCACAGAACAGAAAGGTAGTGCAGCTTCTGTCTACATGGCAGACGACGGTGTACATCCTGAGCCCGGCTTCAGCCTGCTAGGAAGTATCCATACCCATCCTAACATGAAGGCGTTCTGGTCTAGCACAGATGCGGCGTATCAGGGCGACTACATAGGCATACACATAGTGCTGGGAATTACCCAGGGTTTGGTGTCCACCTCATTATGTTCTATCCGCACTAAGCATGGCGTATACGATCAAGAGCTTGATCTGATATGTGAGCCAGTGCCTTTAGGTGTACCGCATGAAGCTAATGCAGAGTGGGTCGAGACCATTAAAGCACAGCGTCTGAAGATAGAGGAGTACGAACTCCAATATCGAAAGATCAAAGGTATTAAAGACCCAGCGGCCGTTTCGTACTTTAATAATGATGATATCTATAATTACAGAGATGCGCAGGGCTGGGATCCAAAGGCACAGAAAATAACTATGCCAGAGACATCTTCGGCAACATGGTTTGATGAGCTGCAGAAAAAGGCACAGAGTTCTAATAAGGGCGAAGCAACCTTTGCTGTGGAGGCTTTAGACCAGGTGGGTAAAGTACGACTAGGTCTAGCCTGGCTGTTTAATAATGGCATGGCCGATCAAGTCGAGGACATCCTAGATGAGTACTACGCCGCAATGACAGAAGATGGTGACGACTTCTACGATGATTCCGATGATCTTGCCTTTACCGTCGGATCCCCCTTTGATCCTAATTGGGAGGAGAAATGATAAACGTATATGTATTGGGGTGCGGTGGCATTGGAGGGTATGTTATAGATATGCTACCCATGGCCATCGCCAGTCTAAGCCTTGACATGCTGGAAAAGGGCGGATACAGCATTGAAAAAACGTTGGAACAAGCAGGAAAAGAAGCTATCCCTTGTGTGGTAGATAGTATAACGCTTGTAGATGGCGACGTATTCAATACTAGAAACGCCCTACGACAAGGCGCAGGAGCCGGCAGTAAATTAGTGCAACGCATGAAAATGATTGATAATACCATACTGCGTAAGTCTTACTTACGTAACATGAAAATTATAGGATATCCAGCCTACGCCAATCCTGATAATTTTCGTACATTGATACCGTTAGAGCCCTCACTTAATAATGATAATAAGTTTGTGGATTCTTATAGTAGAGCACCAAACAAATACAAAGCTAGTGTTGTGTTTGTTTGTGTGGACAACCTGAAGACCAGGTACGAAGTCAGTAAGTACATGGAAAACTTCGATAACTGTCTTGTCATTAATGGAGGAAATGAAAAGACAACAGGGCACGTTACTTTCTACGAACGTGCAGCAGGCGAGGCCTTAGATCCAAACCTTTATGAGGTGTATGCGAATGTTAGGCCCGATGCAGACAAAAGACCTGACGAAGAGAATTGCACTCAGATATCGCCAAAGCACGATCAGATTGCAATCACCAATAGCATAATTTCTAATGTTATGCTGGCCGTCTTTAACAAGTGGCTACGCGACGGACTGACTAGCACTGTAAGTCGCAAGGGTGTTTCCACCCCGATTAGAAAAAACGAAATACTCATTGACATGGAAAATTTCACAATGAGTACACTTAATCACCCAGTAAACTCATAACAGGAGGAAAACTATGAGAGACAAAATCACCACGTTCCGAATAGTGAACGAAAGAGTCCACGACATTGAATGGACAGGAGAGACAGTAGGCGAACTTCGCAAATTGTTGGAATTCGCAGGCCATGACGTAAAAGATGCCGTGGTCACCATTACAGATCCAAAAGGGCGCGCTGACCAGATTGTGGCAGCAACCGATGATACTGTCATCGAGGACTACCGCCTGGTAACATTCAGAACCGAGTCTGAAGATTACCCTGCCTTGCACGCCCGTGTTCGTGCCCTTGGACGCGAGAAATTGCGCAAAGCCAAAATCAAACGGGCCCGTGAAGCAGAAGTACATGCAAGCTGCATCAAGGCAGCTCCAGCATCCGCAGGATCAAAAAGGGAAGTAAGCGCAACCATCAACGGGGGTGCCTCTAAGGAATTCAAAGGCCTTCAAGTAACACCTACTACTGATGGCGTAAACATATCCATATCCCTATAATAACAACAAAAAGTAATCACCAAGTAATCGAACAACAAAAATCAAGAGCCGTACAAAACATAAAAAGTTATGGCTCGAACACACAGGAAAAAGACAATTATGAAAAACGTAACAATCTACGACGTAAACAACAACGCCCTCAACCTCGAAGTATCTAATGGCACCCTGGTAATGGATCTCTGTGCAAGAGGAGATGTCCGAGAGTTCTTTGATATCTATGACACCGACGAACTTAAAGCTGCATTTGAGAAACTCAATGGAGAGCAAATTCCAAGCTTCTTGCGCTCAACTATATTGGGTGCCTTAGTGGAAGACGGGGCTACATATCACTTCGGACTGGAATCTGTCGATGAAGATGAGGACGACTATGAAGATGAGGATGAAGAGTCCCGCACTCCCCCAGTCGCTCCAGTAGTACCAGAAGCAGATCGCGACATCCCACGCCGCGGTATGGTCACGGTAGAGACATCTGCAGGGCTGCAAAGCACCAACGTAGCAATCGATGTTGGTGTTACCACCGTACATGAAGCCATATATAACGATGCAGTGAGAGCTCGTTCTGGCATGACCGACGCCCAGCTGAGCAGCTGCGTAATCATGATAGGTGAAGATGAAGTATCACAGGAAGAGGCACACGAACGTGTGTTGAATTCAGGAGAACTTATCTCTCTCAACATCCGTGTTGCCAGCAAAGGCGGCAACTGCTAACTAATGCGAACATGGGAAATACTGATACCTATCCGGCCTAAGTGCGTTCAGAGCGTACGTAGTGGTCGGGGGCATTTTCATGTAGATCCCGCAGTAAAAAGATGGAAGGACAGCATCCGCCCGTATATACTGGCGGCCTGTCCTGGCCGTCCTTCTGTGCTACCTATACGAGTCGTACGCTTTACATACTCGTATCGATGCCCCCAGAACGCAAGCAAGGCAATTCGCAGCTACATAGAAGACGGAGGCATAGTGCCTTACTTAGGCAAGGCCGACGTTACAGACAACTTGAACAAAGGAATCGTAGATGTATGCTCAGGCATTGTATACGAAGATGACTCCCAGATCTGGTGGACTTGCAATGTACAAAAAGTATACGGCATAAAAGATCAGATAGAATTGAAATTTGAAGAGACCGCGGACGTCGTGCTGCTTAATGGTAAAATAGGCGCCACGCTGGATCCAAAGTACGAAGAAGACACAACAGACGTGTCTTTGCTATAATCAAAGAATGAAAATAGGAGATAAGTAAATGAAGAAGAAACCACCAAAGAAGGCCGGGGAGCTAATGTACTGGCATCTACAAGACCGGGCACTGCCAGTAAGAATTCCTAGTTATTGTAGATCAACCAAAAATAAAGACCAAGAATTGGGCCAATACAAAGTACTAAAAAAGCACGGTAACGAGACCACAATACAAACGCAGACCTTGTGCGGAGCGTTTCCTATGAATCCTTATCATATATTGAAGCTGCAAGCGAAGCGACTACGTAGAAAATTAAACATACTAAGCAGAGCCGTGCCCCCTACCCTACCGGTTAGCCATAAAAACCGTGAACGACTCAAGCGTGAACTCTCAATAGAGCTGGAACAACTAAAAAGAGTAGCAGACCGCAGGCGCTGGAGGACTTGTAACATCATAGATACCCATATAACATTCGAGGATTTCGCGGCTATATGTCATGGAATGCACGAGGAATTCAAGGCAAGCACCAAGAGCATAGACTTTGTCTCTGAAGCCCTCATAGAAGATGACTTGTTTGAGGGCTCTGGCACTATAGGTTTGAGCCAATGGTTAGCAGCGTGGTGTAACATAGTTGACAGTGCCGATGAGGTACGCATGACAGGAGTCTCGCCAAGAAGATTCTTGGGGTGGAGGAGCTTTCGAGAAGACGTTATTAAAGGCTGGGCTGACAAAGTGCTGGCGCAAGGAAGCGACACAGCAGACCAAACAGAGACTATTGAAAACTCAGACGACGGTATAGAGACAGCCGTGACCAAAACGATAGTACTGCCTCCGGAGACGACCAACGAAGAAATGCTCGGACGTCGTATAAAATACGACATCGTAGGGGAAGCTAAGGCGGAGTACTACATAACATTTGATATCCACCCGGATGATCTAAGCTCTTATGTTGCCATGATGCACCAGCGGTTAGCTGAGGACGAGATAACACTCTCGCAGATGCCAGATAGTAACACACTAAAAGTGAGTATTCCGTGCCTCTTAGGGAGCTCTGATTTTAAGGAAGGTATACGAGATTATACCCACCTCAACGAAGCAGCCGATAAAGCTGAAAAAATCCAGCAAGCTATCATAGAGATCCACAAGAGCATGTCTCTGCTTTAGCAGAAGGAGCAAAAAATGGAGATAGATCATGATAAGGTGTTGCGAGAGTTGTTCGCAACAATAATGAAAAGGGTATCGCAAGAACCAGATTCTAGGGGAGCATGTAAGTACCTGTCCCAGGGCGAGATATATCATCTATGCCCTTCTTGTGTGTACAAAGGCATGCCTACTAAGGCAGAGCTGGAACTGCCCGAGAACGAAGCTACAGCGTACATGCCAATAGAACCCACACTGCAAATCACAGACATCAACAAGGTGCGCCCTGAGGTGCTTCTAGATAGGGAGAGTATTCCCCTGACAGCCTGTAATGCCAGTGAGCTGCAGACGGGTGGCGAATCTGTTGCTATTGTGCCCTGCGCTAAGCCCCCGCTGGGAGAGCCCGGCCTATGGCTAATAGAACCCTCGGATGACGGTGCCAAATATTTGGGAACTATTGAGTACGGAGATGCGAAGCTCTTGAAAGAGCTCGCCACAGTAAAGCTACAACTGCCTCCAGAGATATCGGCGATACTAAAGAAGTACAACTTAAGCCTAGCGGATCTTAAGGGAGAGCTCATGCGCACCAAATTAAATAATGTGCCTGTGATCATGTTCTCAAGCGAGACCAGTTTAATGTATGTAACTTTAACGGCATACACGGATTCGAAAGATCTTGCGACCATAGTAGACCCAGCCACAGGGCTGGTGTATTCTGGAGACGGGTGGAATGATAAAACCCGCAGATACAAAACCATAAAAAGAAACAAAGGACAAAAAATGAAAGGACTAGCTAACCCCCTAACAGGGAAGAAAGCCACAAAATTACCAGAACCGGAGCAGGCGGATGTAGAGGAAAAAGCAGAAGCTAAAGCAGCTCCTGTATTATCTAAGCCAGCCGCACCTAAGCTTGGAGCCGCCATCAAGGCAGCGCCCGAGCCAACTCCAGAGCCGGAGCCAGCGCCAACTCCAGAGCCAGAGCCCTCACCCGAGCCAGCACCCGAGCCAGAGCCAGCCCCCGCTAAGCGCACGCGCAAAAAGCGAGAGGCGGTAGATCTGGGCTTTGACTTCACAGATGTCAATGAGTACTTGGGCTCTGCCGTGGCGGAACTCGACGATGCTTCAGCAGATAAGGCCTTAGAAGAGCTGCGCAATTTGCGTGACATTCAAATAGCCATTGCTCGTCGTATGGTGAACATTACCACAGAGATGAGCAAAGCCTCGAAAGCGTCGATGGAGAAACTCGAAGCTCTTCGAACAATGTTAGGATAATACAACAAAGACGCCATGGCTACTTCCTGTG
>Ga0172377_10000450_pt1 | contig 38630 bp, 26 predicted proteins | sample Pumphouse3metaG_FD_119749 | JGI IMG/M metagenome (GOLD analysis project Ga0172377, IMG submission 119749) | Leachate microbial communities from a municipal landfill in Southern Ontario, Canada - Pumphouse #3 metaG | ecosystem: Engineered > Solid waste > Landfill > Unclassified | place: Canada... | reverse complement strand
TCTGCTGATGCCAGTGAGTTGCTTAGTGCACTTGTTGATGATAATCCAAAGTTCCATAAACTGTATAAAATGTATAATTTAAATGCTGCTTGATGAATATACATTCACAAGCGAAACTTTAGTAAGTAATCTAGAAACTAAAGAATCAATTATGGAAAAGAAATATATATCACCTAAGACAACTTTCATTACATTAGATACAACCTGTATTCTTGCAGGTTCAGGAAATGAATTACCGCAAACAGAGGCTCTTGGTAATAATGCCCAGTTCGCTAAGAGGAATTTTGTCATTGAGGACCCTACTGATAATGAAGAACAGAATGTACCTTCATTTAAGACAGTTTGGGATGATTAGTTAGAATAAAATGTTAGGAAGTCGCAACTTGTTTTATTAAAAACTTGGTTGCGACTTTTTTAGCATTGAATGACTATTACCATAATACTATAGTAAACTTAAAAATGAAGAGACTTTTATTTTCAGCAATAATATTATTTCATGTAGTTTTTGTATTTGCACAAACCAAGACGGTTACTATAACCCCTAATACAGATAGAATCCTCAGGAATCCGATGAACGGCTGGGTTACCTATATGGGTCGTTCATGGGATGAGAATTTCTGGACTACTCAGGGATATGATAAGATGTCGATTGGCAATGGTGAGACCGTAAGAGTCTGGGACTATTCCTCTACAGCTTATATCCGACTTGGATGGTCTTATCTTGAACCTTCTGAAGGAAACTATTTCTGGAATGACCATAACTCTAAATTGTATAAGAAACTACAGAGCTGTTGGGACCGTGGCATGCGTGTTGCATTCCGTATTGTTATAGATGGTAGGGACCAAGGTCAGAACACACCTCTTTATGTGAAAGAAGCAGGTGCCGAAGGATATATGGGCAACGGCTATTGGAGTCCTTATCCTGATGATCCCGTATTTCAGGAAAAGTTTGAGAAGTTCCTGACGGCATTTGCCTCAGAGTTCAATGATCCCGATAAGGTTGATTTTGTTGATGGATATGGTTTAGGTAAGTGGGGAGAATGCCATACCTTGATATATTCAACTGGAGATAGTAGTCCAAAAACTGCTGTTTTTGAATGGATTACAAATATTTATAGTAGATTGTTCACAAAGGTCCCTTTAGTATTGAACTATCATCGTTCACTTGGACATACTGATAGTTTTTCACAGGTCAGAAGTGTGAGGGATGAGAGTAAGGCTCTTGTTCAAAGTGCAGTTAATAAAGGATATTGCCTTCGTCAGGATGCATTCGGTATGACAGAATACTATGCCGACTGGGAGAAGAATATGTGCAAACTCTTTAATACGACCGTTCCAATTATCATGGAAGGTGGTTGGGTTACTAATAGCATGCGTTATTGGCTTCTTGATCCAAGTAAGGCCTATCGTGAGGGACATCCAGAGGATGTACGTCAGGGTGAATATGATCAGTCAAAGGAGGCTAAGGTGAACATGATGGACTTCCGTGTGAATGAAGTACAGTCATGGTTTGAAAGTAAATTTGACCTGGTGAAAGAGTTTGCAACAGAGGGTGGATATCGTCTTTATCCTAGCAGTATTACCTATCCTGAGAATATCACCTGCGAAGAAGGCTTTACTGTTTCTTCCACCTGGAATAACATGGGATGGGGAATGTGTCCTACCAGTCTTCCACAGTGGAATCAAAAATACAAGGTAGGCTATGCCCTTATTGATAACAATGGGGATGTTATTTCTATAGCTGTTGCTCAGGAAACTGATCTTTCTACATGGCGAAAGGATCAGCCAACACATTATACATCAAGTATTGAGTTTGGTTTTGTTCCTGAGGGCAATTACACTCTGGCAACAGGTCTTGTCGATATAACGAAAGAGAATGCAATTGGCCTTCAGATGGCAGTTGATGAGACTGCTGAAATTGATGGTTGGCTCAGACTTGGTACGGTCCATGTAAGTGAACCGGAAACAGGACTGATCACCATTAGCGAGAAAGCCTCAGATGGAAATATTTGTTATTCCACCTACTACAATAGCAAAGCATGGATAGTTCCAGAGGGATTGACAGTTGGTATTATCACCGCTTTATCTGACTCGAAAGTATCTATCAGTTATAAGTATCACGTTGGTGATGTTGTCCCTCAGGCTACTGGTGTGATTGTCAAAGGTGCTGCCGGTGAGTATTTTCCAATGCTCTTATCACAGTCTTCAACTCAGCCTGAACAAGGTAATCTGTTAAATGGATCAGATGTTGCTCAAACTCCTACTAGTGCAAACAAGTCGTTTTATAAGTTGTCCCTTAACAAAAATTCTGATGCGGGATCTATAGGATTCTATTGGGGTACAGATGACGCTGGTGCATTCAAGAACGAGGCTCATAAAGCATACCTTGCTGTTGATAAAGCCTCTGTTGGTGCTAAAAGAATATTATTGATGACTACTTCTACTGGAATTAAGGACATCAAGGATAGAAAGATGGGAGATGTACAATCTCAGTATAATATCTCTGGTCAAAAGATAGGAGATGTCTATCATGGTATCATTATTAAGAATGGAAAGAAATATTTATCCAAGTAGATAATACCTTCAACTAATAATATGGAGATCGATTAAGGTTAATGTTTATTTAGGTCTGTACAATTGATCTTTTGTTGTCCAATATGGTTCTCCATGTTGGACAACTTTTTTATTTAAGATTTATTAACCTATAGATTTTCCCATAAACTGCGACAATATTAATAGATATATCGGTAATCTGAACCGTAACACAATAAACTTAATAACAATGGGGGATGCATACCCACGTCAACTATCTGGAGAAATGACGTTAAAGAGACATATAATTTTATTATTACTTCTGTTGGTCAGTATTCTATCATGGGCTGGACAACAGAAGAGGTTTAGTGTAATGGGATTTGGTGATTCCATTACTGAAGGAGGTGATGGATTTGAAACTTATCTCTATCCACTGTGGGAACGATTATTTGCCGCAGGATATGAGTTTGACTTTGTTGGACCTCATGAGAGTGAGTGCCGAATAGGAAAACTCGCTAACTGTGGTTTCAGGGGAAAGAATGTAGAATTTCTTGAGAGCATTACGGACAGTGTGTATGCTAAGTATAAAGCTGATTATGTTCTTATTCATGCAGGTCATAATCATTTTGCAGAAGAAAAACCAGTTCCTGGAATCATCAGGAGCTATCGCTCTATTATCTCGAAGATGCTTGCCATCAATCCAAAGGTTATAATCTTGTTGGCTACTGTTACAGAAAGTGGTAAGCTTCCTAAATATAGTTATATCCCAACACTGAATAATGAGATTAAGAAGCTGGTCAAGGAGATGCATCATTGTCAGGTGAAACTTGTGGATATGAATGCTACACACGATTGGCGAACCATGACGATAGCTGATAAGGTTCATCCAAACACGCTTGGACGCGAACGTATGGCTAAGGTGTGGTTTGATGCCTTGAAACCATTGCTGAAGAAAGCACCTTGGAAATTCAAAGTGCAGAGGGTAGGGTATAAGGCCATTTCAGGCAGAGATAGCCTGCAAGCTCATATATTCATTCCTAAAAGCCGAAAGACTCATACTGCTGTTGCATGGTTCTTCGCTGGAGGTTGGAAATATGGTTCACCTTTACAGTTCTATCGTGAATGCCAGCATTTCGCCAAGAAGGGAATGGTTGCCGTTTCTTTTGATTATCGTATTGCTCAGAAGGACCATGCCTCTCAGCAGGATGCTGTTGAAGACTGCAAGGATGCTGTGAGATGGTTAAGAGATCATGCTCGTGATTTTGATATTGATGAAAGAAAAATAGCAGTGGGCGGAGCATCAGCAGGTGGCAGCATGGCTGCACTACTGGGTTGTATAGACCAGGATTCTGCTGATAGCCTCTCCCGACCAGATTTATTACTTTTAGAATATCCGACCCTTCATCTGTCAGAAAATAAATTGAAAAGCCACATGCCACCAATGATCATGTTCATGGGAACAAAAGATGAATTTACAAGTATTGAGAATGCCAATGAGTATGTACGTAGAGTGAAAAGCCTTGACAATACTTGCGAGTTTTACCCATTTGAAGATAGGCATCATCCTATTTTCTATTATCGTAAGCCATTGACACCAGATTATGGTAAAATGGAAGTATTGTTGAGTAATTTTCTAAAAAAATACAAGTTTATCCGGTAAAAATCAGTCGTAACTCTTGCATCATAAAGGTTATTTTTTTTATTTGCGAATAATATTAAACCTAATGAGAGTAAACTGAGTTAATAACGACTGGTGTTTGTTATATTCGCCGTAAACAAAATAATTTACAATGGAAGACCTAGCACGAGAACTCTTGCTAATTGCACAGGGCAATGAATTAGCTTTTAATGAGTTTATGAATCGCTACATGGAAGGGCTATACTACCATGCTTTCGGCATTCTGTCGAATAAGGAGATGGCCGAAGAAGTGGTGAGCGATGTATTTCTTGAGGTATGGCGTACCAGAAAGACGCTTACTGATATAGAGAATTTAAGAGCCTGGCTTAACACGATTTGCTATCGCAAAGCAATATCATATTTGAGAAAAGAAAAGAAATATGGTAAAGAAATCCCTGTTGACGAGCTGACAAATTTCAGCTTCCCTGTCACTGAAACACCTGTGGATGGAATGATTAATCATGAAGAAATGGATCAGTTGCATTGTGCAATTGAATCTTTGCCACCAAGATGTAAATATGTATTTTTCCTAGCCAAGATAGAACAATTACCTTACGCTCAGATTGCACAGGTACTAGACCTATCACTGGCAACTGTTAACTACCATGTAAGTACGGCCATGAATGCGCTGAAGAAAAAATTGCGTCATGGATGAAAAAAAATCATTTTAGGCCTATAGATTTTTTTAATTATTACGTCTATATTATTAGAAAACCATTATAAGTATGGAAAAAGAGATAAAACACTATAAGTACGAATTAACCATGGAGGATCAGAAATTAAGATCCTTTGTGGAAAACTCTGCTCTCAAACATATGGATATAACAGCAATCAAACAGAAGACATTCCAGAAGATTCACGAGGAGGAACGACGCGTGAAACGTCGTCGCATTCTTACTATTGTTGGTGTGGCTGCTAGCTTGTTGCTGCTTGTTGGCGTTGGATTCGGCATCATGTTCAATAAGACTGAATCTGAAGATGTTCAATTTGCTTCTACTTTAAATGTACAGCCTACGGAAGTCATGCAGACTCTGACAGTACCAGTAGGTGAAAGGATGACCATCATGCTTGCAGATGGTACTAAGGTAATTGCCAATTCACGCACAAAACTGGTTTATCCTAAATCATTCAAGGGTGATACCCGTGAGATTATGGTGAATGGTGAAGCGTTTTTTGATGTTGCCCACGATGCGGAACATCCATTTATCGTGAAGACTGACGGATTTAATGTGAAGGTATTAGGTACCCGATTCAATATTACTAACTATAATACATCGTCATCTCATGTGGTGCTTGTCCAAGGCTCAGTGGAACTGACCACAAAGAGTAATGATGTTGTAAAGATGAAACCTTCTGATAAGGTGGAGGTCTGCAATGGAGCATTTACATCTAAGAGCCAGGTTGATCCAAACGATTATACCTGCTGGATGGATGGTGTGATGAATCTTCATGGCGAGGGAATCCAGATGATAGCACAGCGATTAAGTCAGCATTATGGTGTGAAAATCGTTTGTGATGTAAAGGAGTTCACGCCTCTCTATGGCAAGCTGGCCCTTCAGGGTTCAGTGTATGATGTCCTCAATACAGTTGATACCATGGCGGGTATCAAGACTGTTAAGAAGGGCGACACAATACATCTTGTTTCAAACTAACTAAATACAAACCTTTTAACATTTAACTAAACAATTCTTGGGTAAGGGGACATTATGCCCTCTTCGTAACAAATCTATTATGAATTTTAACAAAAAAATACTATTTGGAGCACTTTTGATGATGGCGACTAGCCTTCATGCAAAGGACATCAAGGTGACTCTCAATCCAGACACGACTACCGTCTTGCGCAACCCTCTTTGTGGTTGGGTAATGTATATGGGTCGAACCTGGGATGAGAATTTCTGGACTACACAAGGATATGATGCCATGCCTGTTGACGGTGGTAAGTCAACAGTAAAGGTATCTGATTATGCAGGTACATGCTATGTTCGTACCAGCTGGCGTTCCTTTGAGCCTGAGGAAGGAAAGTATATCTGGAATGATCCTGATTCTCGTTTGAACAAACTCCTTCTGAGTTGTCTGAAGCGTGGTATGAAGCTGGCTTTCCGCATTGTTGTGGACAGCCGTGATCAGGGTCAGAATACTCCGTTATATGTAAAGGAAGCAGGAGCAAATGGCTTTCAGGATCCTCATAATGCAAAGTTGTGGAGTCCATATCCAGATGATGAGGTTTTTCAGGCCAAGTATGCCAAGTTCCTTGAAGCATTAGCTGGACAGTATAATGATCCAGAGAAAGTAGATTTCATTGATGCTTTTGGTCTAGGAAAATGGGGTGAAGCTCATGGTTTGGTATATGGTGATTATAAGAATAAGGAAAAGGTTTTCAATTGGATAACAGATTTATATGCTCGTACGTTCACACGTATCCCTTTGGTTATCAACTATCATAGATTGGTTGCAGATACTGTGAGCTGGGCCGCTCCAAATCAAGACAGCAGACGCATGTTGGAAAATGCTATGAATAAGGGCTATAGCATGCGTCATGATGCTTTCGGTATGACAGGATACTATCAGCAGTGGGAAAAAGATTTTGCCCGTGATTGGAATTTCCGCCGTCCTATCATTATGGAAGGTGGATGGATAACAGGAGCTCATCACCGTTATTGGAGAGATCCAAGCAACCAGTATCGCGAAGGTCATTCTGAGGATGTCCGCAAGGGTGAATACCAACTTAGTGGTGAAGCGCATGTAAACATGATGGATCTTCGTGTTGGTGATGAAACTCATTCATGGTTTGGTTCCGCTTTCAACCTTGTCAAGCGATTCGTCAAGGAAGGTGGTTATCGTCTTTATCCCTGCAGCGTGACAATTCCAGATAATGCCAAGCGTGGAACAACAGTAAAGATAGAACATGTCTGGCGTAATATCGGTTGGGGCTATTGTCCTACAAACATCCCACAATGGAATCAGAAATATAAGGTTGCCATTGCACTTTCGGATGAGAATGGAAATATTGTCAAACGCAAGGTGGTCATGGAATCTGATCTTTCTAAATGGCTGAAAGGTAATGACTCTAGCTATTCAACAACGGTTACTCTTGATGGTCTTAAAAAAGGAAAATACACATGGCTCCTTGGATTGGTTGATATAAAAAAGGGTAATAATCCAGGTCTCCAGATGGCTGTTGAGAAAGACAAGCAGAGAGACGGATGGTTCTGCGCAGGAACAGTCAAGATCAAATAATGAAAATCATATAACTAATAACATAAATTCATAGCTTATGAACCTAACATCATTTGTAGGAAAAACAAGCAGATATGCAAAGGCAATCTGTTTGGCAGGACTGATCACCTTCCCCGTTGTATCGGTGGAAGCCTCTGACATCTCAATGAAAGAGGTGAATGGTGTCTATGCCCTGAAAGTTGACAATTCAACAGTGAAGCAGGTCTTTGACTACATTGAGCACAACAGCAAGTATGTGTTCGTGTATGACAAGCAGGTTAAAGAATTATTGAGTCACAGAGTCAACATGAACACATCGGGCAAGAGTGTAGAGACTATCTTGGCTGATGTATGTAATCAAGCTGGGTTATCTTATCGCATTAAAGACCGTCAGGTCTCTATCACGGCAGGGGCGAGAGCTGCCAGCAACCAAGCGCAGCCGAAAAAAGGTCCCGTTAAAAAAGTCAGTGGAACCATCAAAGACTCAAACGGAGAACCACTTATCGGAGCTACTGTAAAGGTAAAAGGCAGTTCAATTGCTACTGTCACTGATATTGACGGTAACTACGTGATTGATGCTCCTCAGGGTTCTGACATTGAAGTGAGCTATGTAGGTTTTACCGATCAGCAGATCCATGTAGGCAGCAAGGCAAACTATAATGTTATCCTTGAAGAAAATGCCAATAACCTCGAGGAACTGGTAGTCATCGGTTATGGTACCGTCAAGAAGAAGGACCTTACTGGTGCTGTTGCAGCAGTGAAAGGTGACGAGTTGGTCAATAAGCGTACCACCATGTTGTCAAGTGCTCTTCAGGGAACACTTTCAGGTGTTACCGTAAGTCGTACCAATGGTTCACCTGGATCAGGTGCCAGCAGTATCCGCGTACGTGGTATCACTACAATTGGTGAGAGCAGTCCATTGGTCATCGTAGACGGAGTTGAGGGTAGTCTTGACTATGTCAATGCCAATGACGTTGAGAGCATCTCTGTATTGAAGGATGCTGCTGCCGCAAGTATCTATGGTTCAAAGGCTGCTGCCGGTGTCATCCTCGTTACAACCAAGCGTGGTAATGATACTGGTAAGATTGACTTGAAGTACACCGCTGAGTTCGGTTGGGAAATTCCTACTCGTCAGCCAAGTATGGTTGGTGTTACCCGCTATCTTGAGATGAACAACGAGTTGATGTATAATGACAACCCAACTGGTGGATTCTTCCAGGTATATACAGCTGACCAGACTAAGAACTGGGTGAAATACAACCAGACAGATCCAAATAATTATCCTATCACAGACTGGCAGGATATGATGCTTAAGAGCAGTGCATCACGTATGACACATACTTTGAATGTATCTGGTGGTAACAAGGCTGTTAAGTCAATTGCTACTTTATCTTATGATGAAGTTGGTGGTTTGTATGAAGGTCGTGGCTTCCAGCGTTATATGTTCCGTACTAACAACGACTTCAAGATTAACGACAAACTCTCAGCCTCTCTTGATGTGAACATCCGTCATGCAAAGAGCAAGGGTACTAATTATACCCCATTCAGCGATATGCGTAAGATGCCAGCCATCTATCCAGCATTATGGGATGATGGTCGCATTGCATCAGGTAAGAGTGGTGCCAACCCATACGCATTGCTTACTACAACAGGTAAGTCTGTTTCTCACAGTACACAGATTGCAGGTAAGGGTCAGCTCACTTACAAGCCTATCAAGGACTTGAGCCTTTCTGCTGTGATCTCTCCTTATATCAACTATCAGAAGTCAAAGGATTTCCGTCTGGCTTCATACTATACGTTGATGGATGATCCTGAGACCATGGGTGGTTATCTTGATGGTGGTTCTCTCTATGCAACCAACAAGCTTACAGAAGGTCGCAATGATGACTGGCATGTAACCAGTCAGTTGCTCGCCAACTATATGCACTCATTTGGTAAGCACGATGTTACTGTTATGGGTGGCTTTGAGAATTATTACATGAAGAGCGAGACTCTTTCTGCTGCTCGTGATCAGTATGAACTCACCAATTATCCATATTTGAACATCGGTTCTGAAGATTTCCAGACCAATAGTGGTTCTGGTTCTAAATATACTTCAAACTCATTCTTCGGTCGTTTGATCTACTCATATGCAAACCGTTATCTTTTCCAGGCTAACGTCCGTCATGATGGTAGTTCACGCTTTGCTAAGAATTATCGTTGGGGTACATTCCCTTCATTCTCTGCTGGTTGGGTCATCTCTGAGGAGCCATTCATGCAGAAGGCTAACCTGCCTTGGCTTTCATTCCTGAAGTTACGTGCTTCTTGGGGTAAGCTGGGTAACGAGCGTATCGGTAGCAACTACTACCCATATATTGCTTTGATGTCATTTGGTAATACTCTTTTCTATAATGCCGATGGCTCAGTTGTTTCTAATAAGACAGCTCGTCCTGGTGTATTGGCTGTTGAGGATATCAGCTGGGAGACTACAACAAGTACCGACCTTGGTTTTGATGCAAACTTTTTCAACAACCGTTTGCACTTGAACTTTGACTACTATTGGAAGAAGACAACAGATATGTTGCTTGCAATCGAGATCCCTTACTCAATGGGTTATAGCAACCCTAACACCAATGCAGGTAAGATGTCAACTCATGGTTATGATATCGACTTGACTTGGCAGGATAAGGTAGGTGATTTCCGCTATAGTGTCAGTGTGAACTTCTCTGACTACCTCTCTAAGATTGATTACTTGAATAATGCTGATATCATCAGTGGAGGTAAGATCAAGCGTGCAGGTGTTCTCTTCAACGAATACTATGGCTATATCTGCGAAGGTATCTACCAGACACAGGATGAGGTCAACAACTCAGCTACAACAAGTAGCACAGTTACTGTTGGTGACTTGAAGTATCGTGATATCAGTGGTCCTGATGGTGTGCCAGATGGAAAGATTTCTCCAGAGTATGACCGAGTACCACTCGGAAACTCACTTCCACGTTATCAGTATGGTGGTAATATCAGCGGATCTTGGAAGGGACTCGATTTGAATATCGCTTTCCAGGGTATTGGTAAGCAGAATGCTTATCTCTCAACTGTTCAGGTTCAGCCTCTTCGTGATAACTATGGTAATATTCCTGCTATCATCGAAGGCAAGTACTGGAGTCCATTCAATACAGAGGCTGAGAATGCTGCTGCAACCTATCCACGTCTTTCAAACGTATCTAAGAGTAACAACTACGCAACATCATCATTCAGGATGTTCAATGGTTCATATTTCCGTTTGAAGAATGTAACCTTAGGTTATACACTGCCAGCTCAGTGGACCAACCTTATTGGTATTGATAAGACACGTCTCTATGTAAGTGGTTCAGATATCTTCTGCATCAGTAATTTCCCTAAGGGATGGGACCCTGAGATGGGCGCTACAGATTATCCAATTACTACTTCTTTGGTATTTGGTATTCAAGTTAATTTCTAAATCAGACCGACAATGAAAACAAAGATATTATTTGCAGGCCTTTGCCTGGCAATGGCTTCTTGCGAGAGCATGGACCTTGTTCCAGATTCTCAAGGTAATACTGCATCATGGTATACCTCAGAGACAGAGCTGCAACTAGCAGCCAATGAATTCTATATTCCCGGTTATTGGCAAGAGCCACTGAATTCTTCTGAGCAGTGGAGTGACAATACAACCTATCGTCTTCAGAACCGTAACCCAGGTAGTAATGGTACCGTTCTTGATGGTACCATGAACGGCCAGCAGTGGGAGGTTACAGCATTATGGCAGCAGAGCTATAATCTTATTGCTCGTTGCAACACCATGCTTGAGAACATTCATAAGGCTGAAGGTAAGATGAACGAGCAGGTTATGAACCGATATGCCGGTGAAGCATATTTCGGTAGAGCATGCAAGTATGCTGACCTAACTTTCTTCTATGGTGATATTCCTTATCTTGAGAAGACAGAGACTGTTACAGAAGCTGAGACACAGGGCCGTATGCCTAGAGCTGAGGTCAAGGAAAGAGTATATGCTGATTTCGACAAGGCTATTGAATATCTTCCTGTATCTTACGGTGCTAATCAGGCTGTTCATGCCACTAAGGGTGCAGCCTTGGCTATGAAAGCACGTTTTGCCCTTTATATGGGTGATTATGCTATTGCTTCTGAGGCTGCAAAGGCTTGTATGGACCTCGGTATTTATTCTCTAGAGGCTGATTATGCTAAGCTTTTCAAGCAGAGTACCAAGATGAATCCTGAGAAGGTGTTCGTTTTGCCACGTTCTATTGAAAATGATGTAGTCCTTGACTCTTGGATTGTCAAGAACGGACTTCCTCGTAATGCCAATGGATACAGCTCTTATAACCCATCATGGGATCTTCTTGCTTCTTATCTCTGCACAGACGGTCTTCCTATTGATGAGTCTCCACTCTTTGATCCTCACAACCCATTCAAGAACCGTGACCCACGTTGTACAATGACTATCGTGGAGTTCAACACTGAACATTGCGGTTTTGAATACGATCCTAGTCCAGCAGCAAAGCAGGTTATGAACTATACTACTGGCAAGATGCAGTCTAATAACGACTCACGTATTGTTAACCAGTATGCTTCATATACAGGTTTGTTATGGAAGAAGGGTATTGATGCTTCTTGGATGGAGAATGGTTTGAAAGTCGAGCAGGATTATATCATCATGCGCTATGCTGACGTTCTTCTGATGTATGCAGAGGCAATGATTGAGCAGAACAAGATTGATGATAGTGTACTAAAGGCTATCAATATGGTTCGTTCACGTGCTTATGGCGTAGCATATAACCAGACAGATGCTTATCCTACAGTTACTTCTACCGACCAGACTGAACTCCGTAAGACAGTTCGTATCGAGCGTCGTATGGAATTCGCTATGGAAAACCAGCGTCTGCAGGATTTGATGCGCTGGAAGCTCGCTTCAAAGGCACTCAATGGTTATAACTATATCATGTTACAGCCACAGGAGTTGTTGAACAATGTAGTAAACAAGGGCCTTTGGTTCTGGGGTATGACTCCACAGATTGATGAGGATGGTCTTGCTGATTTCTCTGCACTTTTCAATGCTGGATATTGCACACGTGGTGCTCAGCGTATTTTCCCTGATCGTGAATACCTGTGGCCTATCCCAACTCATGATATGGAACTCAATGCAAACCTTACCAATAACCCTGGTTATTAATTAAGGTAGAATTATCATCAAACTATAATATTGATTCATATGAAAACGAATAAGACATTATCAACACTCGGAATGACAGCCATGGTCTCTTTGGCCATGCTGTCTACATCCTGCAGTGATACTATAGACAACTTGTTCTCAAAGAACAAGTCTGAGATTCAGTTGAATCCATCGGGTGATTATATCAAGCTCGATGAAAGCAATCCTGATGCTAAGGCCTTGAGTCTTGATTGGAATGCAGCCCATGATTTTGGTAATGAGTTCATCACTACCTATAAGTATGAATTCCAGGTTATCGGCTCTAAGGCTGATGAGATCAAGGAGTATGAGGATGATGGCAAGTTCCATCGTGAGTATACCAACAAGGAATTGCAAGACATCCTCGTTGAGCATTTCGGCATCACTACATCTACTGTGGCAAATGTCCTCGTAACAGTCACAGCTTCTTTTGAAGGCCCAACACTTGTAGTTCCAGATATTGCAACTGCTAATCTTAAGATCAAGACCTATGGCCCTAAGCAGTTCAAGGCTGAACAGCTTTTCATTGGTGGCACTGCCGTTGGTGATGAGAAGATTGAGATCAAGCCTAGTGATGCTAACCCTGATTTGTATAGTTGGAATGGTGTTCTGGCACCTGGAAAGATCAATTTCCCTGTCATCAATGCTGATGAAGAGAATGCAATCGGTCCTGCTACTGCAGATGAAGAAATCACAACCAATGATATGGATGCCGTAATCAGTGATGAAGCAGATGCTAACTCTTGGGTTATCAAGGATGCTGGTAACTACCGTATTACTGTAAATATGGCTACCCATAAGGTAAAGATCATTGAAGCTGGTGCTATCGTAGAGGCAGAAAAGATGTTCATGGCAGGTAGTGCTGTTGGTGCTGAACCTGTTGAACTTGAACAAACCCTCGAGAACGAGAACGTATACGCTTGGCGTGGTGAACTCAGCGCTGGTAGTTTCTATATCCCACTTGAATTCGAAGGTGCACAGAATATGTCTATCGTTCCTCATGATGCAAACAGCCATGATATCAATGACGGTATACCTTCTGCATTCGGTCAGGCTGAGACTACTGCAGCAATGAGCAAGCGTTATTGGACAATCCCTTCTGCAGGTACTTATCGTATTGTTGTTAACACAGAGGAGAAAACAGTTGCTATCTACTCTGCTGCTACAGATCTGAAGCCAAAGCATGTAAGCTGGAACAATACAACTCTGAAGATCAATCCTTATGAGCAGGATGTCAATGTACTTTACATGTATGGTACATTTAATGGCTTTGCACATGATACTGGTATGTTCACAGGTTTCCAGGCTAAGTACAATCTCATCCAGAGTGCTGCAAATCCATGTGTATTCGTTTACAAGGGTGATGCACTTCCACGCGAGTCTGCTAAGGATGATCGTAGCACTGTAGTGAAGGCTTCTGTGAAGTTCTGTACAGATAACCAGAACAACAACATCTATGCTTTTGGTTCTACAGCTAGTGCTAAGCGTAACGACCATAATGGATATGTTGAGCCTGCTCTCGGACAGCAGCAGACTTTGGTTGCCGGTCAGGGCGATAACCGCTATGCATACTTCATCATCCCTGAGGGTTGTAACTATGTAGTTGTTGATATCGATAAGCTCACTGTAGTATTCGATAAGAAATAATAATCTTTAAAGTATATAACTATGAACAAGATATTTAAAGGCAAGCTGACAATATTGTCAATGGCCCTTTTGACATCACTTCTTTTCATCGGAACTTCGTGTTCCGATGATGAGGTAGCTCAGGTCTCAGATCACAACTGGGATATCGCTGGTAATACTATTGTCAATATCAAACCTGAACGTTATAAACTGCTGCGCAACCCATTACAGGGCTGGAACATCTATACAGGTTTGGGTGATGGACTCATCAACGATTTCTGGGAGCAGTATGATAATTTTGATTCTCGTATTGGTAAGGTAAAGGTATCTGATTACGGTACAACACTTTATATTCGTGGTGCATGGAGTTATTTTAATCCTGAAGAAGACAAGTATATCTGGGATGAGGATAACAATGATATCTATGCTCAGCGTTTCCGCATGCTCGTCAAGGGCGCAGAGGAGCGTAACCTGAAACTGGCTTTCACCTTTGTTGTTGACAGTCGTGACAAGCATGAGTTCTTTACTCCTCAGTTCGTGAAGGATGCTGGTGCAAAGTGCTTCGAGACAACAACAGGTACTATGAAGGTATGGTCACCATATCCTGATGATCCTATATTCCAGGAAAAGTATGAGAAGTTCCTTAGAGCTTTTGCAGCCAAGTATAATGATCCTGATATCACTGCTTATGTCAGCGGTTTCGGTCTGGGTAAGTGGGGTGAGACTCATACTTTGATCTATTCTACTGGTGATGAGAGTCCTAAGCAGGCTGTCTTTGACTGGATCACAGATTTGATGTCAGAGATCTTCACCAAGGTGCCAATCTTCATCAACTATCACCGTTGTCTCCTTTCTACTAAGGAGTATGTTTCTTCACCTGTTGATGATTCTGAACGTCTTATTGATGAAGCAGTAAATAAGGGATTCTCTTTGCGTCATGATGCTTTCGGTATGAAGACATACTATGCAAACTGGGAGCGTGGCATTGCTGCTAAGTACTATGGTGTTCGTCCAATCATTGAAGAAGGTGGTTGGGTAGAGTCTTCACACGGTAGTTCTATCCATGGTGATGGCTATGCAGATTATGCTGAAGTACGTAAGGGCGAATATGACGAAGGTAAGGCTGCTCATGTTAACATGATAGACCTTCGTTATTCTAGCACAGTATCAGCTGGTGAGACCCACTCATGGTTCAATGATGGTTTCACATATCTCAATGAATTCATCAACGAGGGTGGCTACCGTTTATATCCTGATAAGATCTCTGTTCCTCAGTCTGCATCTACAGGTTCTAGCATCCAGGTAACACACCGCTGGTCTAATCTTGCTTGGGGTTATTGCCCTAACAATATCCCACAGTGGAACTATAAGTATAAGGTTGCCTTTGCATTGCTTGACAAGAGCACTAACAAACCAGTATATTCTTTCGTAGATTCTGCTCCAAAGATCTCAGACTGGTTGCGCGGTACTCCAAAGACTTATACCTCATCTTTCGCCCTCCAGGGTGTTAAGGCTGGTGATTATACATGGGCTGTAGGTATCATTGACTCTAGCAAGGGTGATGATGTCATTGGTTTGAACCTTTCTGTACGTGATGAGATCCTCACCGATGAGGGTTGGGTAAAATTGTCTGACGTAACAATCAAATAATTTATCAGAGCTATGATTAAGAAACTCATAACATTACTGATAGTTACAACAAGTTGCCTGGCGGCAGGAGCTTCGGAAATCCTTTTGGAAGCCGAAGGCTTCAGCCGCCATGGTGGCTGGGTCGTTGACCAGCAGTTCATGGCTCAAATGGGCTCACCATACATCATGGCTCATGGCATGGGCGTTAGTGTTGAAGATGCTTCTACTGATTTCGAAGCGTATACACCAACGACCTATTACGTATATGTACGTACTTATAACTGGACATCACCATGGACAAGTAAAAAAGGTCCTGGTAGCTTTCAGGTGAAAGTCAACGGCAGGCTTTTGTCATCTAAACTAGGTGATACAGGCAATCAATGGCAATGGCAGCTGGCTGGTAAGGCAAAGTTGCAAAAAGGAAAGAATACTGTAGCATTACATGACCTTACAGGTTTTGATGGCCGATGTGATGCAGTTTATTTCTCAACAACACCTCTTACAGCTTCTCAACTTACCGATCAGGAATATGTCAAAGGCCTCAGAGAACGTCTTAATCCTGTAGTCGTAAGTCAGGAAGGTAAATATGACCTGGTTGTTGTTGGTGGAGGTATCGCAGGAATGTGTGCTGCTGTAAGCGCTGCCCGTCAGGGTTGTAAGGTGGCTTTGGTGAACGACCGTCCTTTGTGGGGTGGCAACAATTCTTCAGAAGTACGTGTACATCTTGGTGGTATCATCGAGGTTGGACCATATGAAGGCCTTGGCCGTATTATCCATGAGTTTGGTCACTCTCTCAAAGGTAATGCTAAACCTGCAGAAAACTATGAAGATTCAAAGAAGGAATCATTCCTTAGAGGAGAGAAGAACCTTACCCTCTATCCTTCTTGTCATCTTGTTGCAGCTGAGAAAGACGGTAAACAGATCAAATCTGTTACCATCCAGGATATCTTTACTGGTAAGCAATATCAACTTGAATCTCTTCTTTTCAGCGATTGCACAGGTGATGGTACACTTGGTGTACTTGCTGGTGCAGATTTCCGAATGGGTCGTGAGGCTAAAGGAGAGTTTGGTGAAAGTCTTGCCCCTGAGGTTGCCGATAATCAGGTACAGGGATCTTCATGCCAGTGGTATTCCAACAAACTGGAGAATTCATCTTTTTTCCCTGAGTTCAACTATGGCGTGACATTCAACGAAAAGAATTGTGAACGTGTTGCCATGGGAGAATGGACATGGGAGACGGGTATGAACCGCAATCAGATCACTGAGGCAGAACGTATTCGTGACTATGGAATGATGGTCATCTATTCCAATTGGAGTTGGTTGAAGAATCATGACCGCAGCAAGAAACGTTTTACTAATAATAAGCTTTCATGGGTAGCTTATGTGCTCGGTAAGCGAGAGTCTCGTCGTCTGATGGGAGATTATATTCTTTCTGAGGAAGATATCAATAAGAATGTTTTCCATGAGGATGCATCTTTCACAACCACATGGGCTATAGATGTTCACTCAGTTGATTCTATTAATCATATCAATTTCCCTGGTAATGAGTTCAAGAGCCGTACTGTTCATCGCTGGATCTATCCATACGCAGTTCCTTACCGTTGCCTGTATTCTCGTAATGTAGACAACTTGTTTATGGCAGGACGTAACATGAGTTGTACTCATGTCGCCCTAGGTACTGTCCGTGTGATGCGTACAACTGGTATGATGGGTGAGGTCGTTGGATTGGCAGCAGCTGTATGCCGCAAGAACAATGTCCTTCCTCGTGATGTATATCAGAACCATCTACCAGAACTTCAGGTACTGATGAAAAAGGGTGCTGGTCGTACGGATGCCCCTGACAATCAACGTTTCAATGAACCAAATCAAGTCCTTAAAACACCTAGGGCTTTTATAAACCAATAAGAAGATAGCATAATGAAGTCTACTATACTATCAACATTATTACTATTCATAGCTCTGTCCTCAGTCCACGCTGAGGTACAGGGTTATGCTGTTTTGAAAGGAGACACTCTTAAAATGGGCAATAACACTGTAGAACGCGTATTCCTATGGAATAAAGGCGCGTTGAAAACAGTGAGCTTCATCAACAAACAAAAACAAACCAAGCTTGTGGCAAGGGGAGAGAATCCTGATTTTGCCATGGTCAAGGCTGATGCAGACAGTTCTTGGTTGAAAACGGAATGGAAGACTTCCAATGGAGTAAGTGCTCCGTATCTCCAGGTCTGCGTATGGTGTCGTCAGGGAACTTTGGAGTCATTGCGCCTTTTCCGTATTTATGACGATACACCGGCCATTGCTTGCGATATCTTCCTCCGTGGAAAGATGGAGCCACTAGCTAAAGTCGGGAATACCAATAATGCCGATAGAAAGAATATCGAATCTACTGCAGATATGGCTACTCAGTTGAAGACTCCAACCTTAGATCGTCTGCAACTTCTGGGAAATCATTGGCAGACTAAGGCTGTTGAGTTCTTTGACTATACAGACTGGAATGATAACCTTGTCTGTGAGCGTCGTTTCATCCCATATCGACGTACAGGTTATCGTGGTAATCTGCTTTTTGCTAAGGACGAGCTATCTGGACAAGGTTTCTTCTTCCTCAAGGAGGCTCCAAGTTCAAGCACTCAGTTACATTACACAGGTTCTGACTTTATCACTGATTTCAATGATTTCATGGTGGTAAGTCCGGGCTTTTCACATACAGATATCACTCCAGGCAAATGGACACGCATCTATGGCTGTGCCACTGGACTTTGGAATGACGAAGAACTTTCTGCTCTGATGGCACTCCGTTCTTATCAGAAACAGATTCGTAAGGCATCATCGTTACGTGATGAGATGATCATGCTCAACACATGGGGCGATCGTAGTCAGGATGCTAAAATTGATGAAGCATTCTGTCTGGCAGAACTCGATAGGGCAAATCGTTTGGGTATCACCGTATTCCAACTTGATGATGGATGGCAGACAGGTAAGAGTCCTAATTCCAAGACAGCAGGAGGCTCTTTCAAGGATATATGGAAAGATGGACTTTACTGGACTCCTAATGTAAAAAAGTTCCCTCATGGACTGAAACCTATTGTCAAGAAAGGCAAGAAACTTGGTATACGAATTGGTTTATGGTTCAATCCAAGTATCCAGAATGATTTTGCTGACTGGGAGAAAGATGCCGATGTCATCATTGCTCTTTATAAAAAATATGGAATAGAATGTTTCAAGATCGACGGTTTGCAGATTCCTAATAAGCAAGCAGAAGAAAATCTTCGTAGTCTTTTCGATAAGGTATCTGAGCAGACAAACCATCAGGTGATTTTCAACCTTGATGCCACAGCAGGCCGCCGTGGTGGTTATCATATGCTTAATGAATATGGTAATATCTTCCTGGAAAACAGATATACCGACTGGGGAAATTACTATCCTTATCGCACATTAAGAAATCTATGGCAGCTCAGCCGTTACGTACCTGCTGAGAAAATGCAGGTTGAATTCCTTAACAAGTGGCGTAATTCAGGAAAGTACACATCAAGAGACGCCTTTGCACCTTCAAAATATGATTTTGACTATCTCTTTGCCGTTACTATGGCTGCTCAGCCATTGGCATGGATGGAAGCTGCCAATCTTCCCGAGGATGCCTTCTCTACAGCCTTATTGGTGAATGTTTATAAGGGTATCCAACATGATTTCCATACAGGAACGATTCTTCCTATTGGTGAAGAACCTTCTGGTAGGGCTTGGACAGGTTTCCAGTCCATCACCTCTGATAATACGGGGTATTTCATAGTTTATCGTGAGGATAATAACCGTTTGTCGGCATCTCTTCCTACTTTCCTGAAATCTGGACAGAATTTGGAACTGAGACTCGTTGCAGGTAAGGGTAAGAACTTTACGACAACAGCTGCTGAGGGTGGACATATCACTTTCGAGTTGCCAGAGAAAAATCAATTTGCAATTTATCAATATCAAATATCTAAATGAAAAAGCTAACCTCTTTACTATTATTACTCTTCTCAGTCATGCCACTCATGGCTGCGGATAACTATATCACGAATGTTTATGGTCGTGAGTGCTTGATGCTCAATGGCAAGTGGGATGCTATTGTTGATCTTTATGAACAGGGACGCAACTCCAAGATATATCTTAATAAGAAGGCTACTGGTAAGAGCGATTTCTATGAGTACTCCTTTGAAAATGGACTACGTCTGAATGTTCCGGGTGATTGGAATTCACAGCATCCTGAACTTAAATACTACGAGGGAACTGTTTGGTATTCCCGTCACTTTAATACCAAGGCTGATAAAAGCAAGCGCCGTTTCCTGTATTTCAGCGGCGTCAGCTATCGCTGCAATGTGTATCTCAATGGTGAACTGTTGGGCTCTCATGAGGGTTCCTTCACACCTTTCCAGATGGAGGTCACAGATAAGTTACTTGATGGTGATAATAACATCATTGTCGAGGTCAACAACAGACGACAGAAGGATGCAATCCCTGCACTGGCCTTCGACTGGTGGAATTATGGTGGTATTACACGCGATGTCATGCTGGTAACATTACCAAAGGAGTATATTGCCGATTATTTCATCCAGTTGGATAAACATGCTCCTGATCTTGTGCATGCTAAGGTAAGTTTGTCAGCCTCCCGTGCTGGTGAGGTTATTACCGTTAAGATACCAGAACTAGGCAAGAGTGTTCGCATGACTACTGATATAAAGGGTGAGGCAAGTACTTCATTCAAAGTGAAAGGACTACAACGCTGGTCTCCAACTAATCCAAAGCTTTATCAGGTAAGTGTCTCTTCCAGTAATGATGCTGTCAGTGAACGAATCGGTTTCCGCAATATCGAGACTCGTGGTACCAAGGTACTTCTCAACGGTAATGAGATATTCTTGCGTAGCATCTCGTTCCATGAGGAGATTCCTCAGCGTATGGGTCGTGCTTGCACAAGTGGTGATGCTGAGATACTACTGAGTGAAGCTAAGGCTCTTGGCGTCAACATGGTACGTCTGGCTCATTATCAGCAGAATGAATACATTGTTCGCCGTGCTGAAGAGATGGGTATCATGCTTTGGCAGGAGATTCCTGTATGGCAGGCTATTGATTTCACCAACAAGGAAACACTTCATAAAGCTCAGAGCATGTTGCGCGAGACAATCATGCGTGATCGTAATCGCTGCTCCGATTGCTTCTGGGGTATTGCCAATGAGACACGTCCTTCAGATGCTCGTAACGCATTTCTTTCAGAACTTCTTCAGACAGGAAAGGATGTAGATACGACTCGTCTTTTCGTAGGAGCCTTTGACAATGTGTATTTCCAGGATTCGTCTCAGCTTTTTGAGATGCATGATGACTTCATTGATCAGTTGGATATGATCGGTGTGAATAAATATATGGGATGGTATGCTGCATGGCCTCTGGATCCAGCTAAATGTATCTGGAAAGTAGCTGAGAAGAAGCCACTGTTCATTTCTGAATTTGGCGGTGAAGCCCTCTACGGTCAGTCTGGTGATGAGACAGTTGCATCTTCCTGGAGCGAGGATTACCAGGCAAAGCTCTATCGTGACAACCTTACAATGTTCAATAATATTCCTAATCTTGTTGGCGTTTCACCATGGGTACTCTATGATTTCCGCTCACCAACCCGCTTTCATCCTCAGAACCAGGAAGGATGGAACCGTAAGGGACTTGTCTCAGATCAGGGACAGCGTAAGAAAGCATGGTATATCATGCATGATTACTATAACCAAATGAAGAAGAAATACAATGAATAGACTACGTTATATCCTTGTCATAGCCCTTATTGCGCTATCGACAATACTTCATGCTAAAGATGGTGTTACCCGAATATTAGCTATTGGTAACAGTTTCTCGGAGGATGCTGTCGAACAGTACCTTCATGAACTGGCTGCAGCTGATAATAAACAGGCTATTGTAGCCAATATGTATATTGGAGGCTGTCCATTGGAGCGCCATTTGAATAATGCAAAAGGTAATAGACCTGATTATCGCTATCGTAAAGTAGGCGTAGACGGTGTACGTAAGCAGACCGATCGCATGACTCTTGAACGTGCCATCAAAGATGAGCATTGGGATTATATCTCCCTTCAACAGGCCAGTGGACTATCCGGCCGATATGAGACTTATACTCCATATCTTTCAAAACTCCTTGCTTATGTCAAGAAGTTAGCACCAAAAGGCTGCAAGATCATCTGGCATCAGACATGGGCATATTCTCAGGATTCTCCTCATGGTTCATTCAAGGATTACGGACGAGATCAGATGAAAATGTACCAGTCTATCATGGACTGCTCACAACGTGCTGTGAAGGATAACCGCCTGACTATGGTAGTCCCATCAGGAACCGCTGTACAGAATGCTCGTACTACTTTTATTGGTGACAATATGAACCGTGATGGTTACCATCTTAATATGCAATATGGACGATATACTGCAGCATGTACATGGTATGAAGCTATCTTCCATCGTAATGTAGTTGGTAACCGGTATGCTCCTAAGGGCTTACATCATGATATTGTCAATGCCTGTCAGCAAGCAGCTCACGCTGCAGTTGCAAAGCCGTATGAAGTGACTGATTTGAGCAATATTAAGGCTACAGAGATTCTTTATACTAATCCATCTGTTCCAAGGGAAATCCGTATCACAGATCTTCTTTCAAGGATGACGCTGAAGGAAAAGATTCTTCAGATCAATCAATATACCCTGGGTACCAACAACATTGAGAACAATAAAGGTGTGGAGGTAAAGAATATACCTGCTGAGATCGGTTCTCTGATTTATTTCCCTACTGCTCCTGAGCTCCGTAATCGCATGCAGCGTCATGCCATGGAAGATTCCCGATTGGGTATTCCTATTCTCTTTGGATATGATTGTATCCATGGATTCCGCACTATCTTCCCTATACCACTGGCACAGGCTTGTAGCTGGAATACTGCATTGGTAGAGCAGGGATGTCGTGTGGCTGCTCAGGAATGTCGAACCAGTGGTGTTGACTGGACTTTCTCTCCAATGGTTGATGTAAGTCGTGACCCAAGATGGGGACGTGTTGCTGAGAGCTACGGCGAAGATCCTTTTGCAAACAGCATCTTTGGTCAGGCTGCAATTCGTGGATATCAAGGTAAAAAACTTACAGATAGCCTTTCCATTGCTGCCTGTTTGAAGCATTATGTTGGATATGGAGCTTCAGAAGCTGGCCGTGATTATGTATATACAGAAATTTCCAGACAGTCGTTATGGGATACATATCTGCAGCCTTTTGAAAAGGGCGTTCAGGCAGGTGCTGCAACAATCATGAGTTCCTTCAATAATATCAGTGGTATTCCTGCATCTGCAAACCATTACACTCTGACAGATGTCTTACGCAATAAATGGGGATTCCGTGGATTAATGGTATCAGACTGGAACGCCGTTGGACAGTTGGTAAGTCAGAATATGGCTAAGGATCTGAAAGATGCAGGACAATTGGCTCTAAATGCCGGTGTTGATATGGATATGATGGCTCATTCCTATGATAAGTATCTTCAGGAACTTGTTGATGAAGGTAAGGTGTCAATGGCTGTTTTGGATGAAGCTGTTAGACGTACCCTACGAGTGAAGTTCCAGTTGGGCCTTTTTGAGAATCCTTACACCCCTATATCACAGCCTGAAGAGCGTTTCCTACTCCCTAAGAGCGTGGAGACTGCTAAGAAAATGGCTGCTGAGTCAATGGTCCTTCTTAAGAACTCCAACAATACTCTTCCTTTAACTTCTTCAGCTCGCAATTCAAAAGGTTCAAAGTTGAAGATCCTTGTAACCGGTCCTGTTGCTGATGCCACACATGATCTATTAGGATGCTGGTGGGGACATGGTGTTGACTGCGATGTTGAAAAGCTCAATGAATCTATCATGAAGGAATTCGGCGAGAATGCAGAAGTTCGTTATGTCAAAGGCTGTGATTTTGAAGGTACAGACGAAAGTCAGTTCAAGGAAGTTGAAAAACTCTCTCTTTGGGCTGATGTAGTAGTGATGTGCATGGGTGAGAAGGGCTCATGGAGTGGTGAGAATAATTCTCATGCATTTATTGGACTTCCTCAGGTGCAACGACAACTCATCGAACATGTTAAGGCAAAAGCAAAGAAATTGGTATTGGTGCTCTCTAGTGGCCGTCCAATGATCATCAGTGATGAAGCTGCCATGGCGGATGCAGTCCTTGAGATGTGGCATCCAGGTCTCTATGGTGGCTCTGCAGTAGCAGGTATCCTCTCTGGTCGTATCAACCCTTCTGGTCGTTTGGCCATGACCTTCCCATATTCACAGGGACAGATTCCTATCTATTATGGTCGCCGTAACAGTGCACGTCGCCATCAGGGATTCTATAAGGATCAGACCAGCGATGCGCTTTATAACTTTGGTCATGGACTGAGCTATACTACTTTTGCATATGGAGAACCTGTTGTCACACGTACTGATGTGAAGGCAGGTGATACTTTCACCATTACTATCCCTGTTACCAATACTGGTTCATGTGACGGACAGGAAACTGTGTTCTGGTATGTATCAGATCCATACGGTACTATCACACGTCCAGATAAGGAGTTACGTCATTTTGAGAAGAAACTCATCCGTAGTGGAGAAACAGTAGAATACACCTTCAAGGTGAATGTAAACCGTGATCTTAGTTTTGTTGACAGCGAAGGACGACGATTCACTGAAGCTGGTGAGATGTATGTTCTTGTAGGTGACAAGAAGATTGCTATTAACGTGAAATAAATGAAACTCAATCTCTCATATATACGCCTTATTATTGTTGTGGCTGGCATCTTGCTCTCCACAACCACTAAGGCTCAACGTAAGGTGACCGAACTTCAGACTGGATGGAATTTCCAGCGTGGATGTGTCCAAGGGGCTGAGTCGGTAGATTTCGATGATGCCTCATGGCAAAAGGTACGTGTTCCTCATGATTATGCTATCGAGGGACCATTTGACCGTGTCAACGATCTTCAGGATGTGCGGAACATACAGAATGGAGAGACTCAGGTGAACCGGAAAACCGGTCGTACAGGTGGTCTTCCTTATTATGGACAGGCCTGGTATCGCCGTAAGCTAGACATTGATATGAACGGAAGGAATTTCCTGTATTTCGATGGTGCAATGAGCGAGGCTACAATATTCGTCAATGGACAGCAGGTAGCTTTCCAGCCTAATGGCTATGCTGCATTCGAGGTTGATATCACTCCTTATGTTCATCAGGGTAAAAATACACTTGCTGTAAGATTGGATGCCAAAGAGCATTCTTCTCGTTGGTATCCTGGAGCCGGTTTATTCCGTAAGGTAGAACTACGTCATACAGCCAATCACTTCATCCCTCTATGGGGCACAAAGGTTGTAAGCCATGTAGAAACTAAGCAGGCTCGTATCGACCTTTCTACCAATATTCATGGAAAGGAGAATGTGAATCTTCAAAGCATACTGCTGGATGAGAAAGGCAATGTTGTTGCCAAGACTTCCAGCCGCTTTAATGGTGATAAGATATCTCTCTGTAACCAGACTCTTCTCATTTCCAATCCTCATCTATGGAGTCCAGAGAAGCCTTATCTCTATCGTTTGAAGCAACGTGTCATCGTTCGAAATAAGGTCGTGGATGAACAGGTACAGTTAATTGGTATTCGTAGTGTGGAATTCCGTGCAAACGAGGGATTCTTTCTCAACGGCCAGCGCCGCAGCATTCAGGGTGTTTGTGTACATCATGACTTGGGAATGCTCGGAACGGCTATCAACGAGTCTGCCTTGCGCTATCGTTTGTCTTTACTCAAGAATATGGGTTGTGATGCTATCCGTACTTCCCATAATCTCCCTTCATCGCTCTTGCCACAGCTATGTGATGAAATGGGATTCATGCTTATGATAGAGCCTTTTGACGAATGGAATACACCGAAATGTGAAAATGGTTTCCATCGCTTTTTTGATGAGTGGGCTGATGAACAGGTCCGCAACATGGTACGCCATTTCCGCAACCATGCGAGTGTAATCCTATGGGGTATCGGTAATGAAGTACCGAATCAACGTGATGATGAGGGATGGAGACTGGTGGATCATTTCCAGCAGATCTGCCATGAGGAGGATTCAACACGCTCTGTTACCGTATGTATGGATCAGATACCATATGTTTTGAAGAACGGTTTTGAACGTCATGTGGATGTCCCTGGCATCAATTACAATACTCAGAATTACCATAAGGCCTTTGCTCAGTGGAATCAGCATATCATACTTGGTTCGGAAACGGCTTCCACAGTAAGTTCCCGTGGAGTTTATAAGTTCCCGCTTGAACTTAAGAAGATGGCTATGTATGACGACCACCAGTCATCAGGATATGATGTGGAATTCTGTAGCTGGAGTAACACTCCTGATACTGATTTTGCTCTTGCAGAAGACAACAAGTGGTATGCTGGACAGTTTGTTTGGACTGGTTTTGACTATCTTGGCGAACCAACTCCTTATAACAATGACAACTGGCCTAGCCATAGTTCTGTATTCGGTATCATTGATCTTGCTAACATACCAAAAGACAGATATTATCTTTATCGTAGCCAATGGAATAGTAATGAACATACTTTGCACGTTCTACCTCATTGGACATGGCCGGGGCGTGAGAATCAGATAACTCCTGTCATGGTGTATACGGATTATCCTGAAGCTGAATTGTTCATCAATGGCAGAAGTATGGGTCGTCAGCATAAGTATTCAGCAATGGAAGTGGCAGCAGCTACTGCTGATTCGTTGGCCTTATTACGTCGCTATCGCCTTATCTGGGATAATGTAAGATATGAACCTGGTACCATCCGTATCGTTGCTTACGATGCGAAAGGTAGAGCCGTTCAGGAGAGGAAAGTGTCGACAGCAGGGAAACCTCACCATCTAGTTGTTGAGACCACAAAGAAGTTGCTGGATAAAAAATATGGGAATCTGGCTTTTATGCATGTAAAGGTTGTGGACAAGGATGGAAATCTTTGCCCAGATGATCATCGAGTTGTGAACTTCCAAGTGGAAGGCGCAGGTGAATATGTAGCTGCCTCTAATGGTGATGCTGCTGATCTGAACTTATATCATCTGAATAGAATGCCTTTTTTCCATGGTCAACTCATGGCTGCTGTTCGCAGCACGGGTAAAGAAGGCAAAATTCGTTTCACAGCTACAGCTGACGGTGTAGAACCATATAGTATCATTATAGAAACCAAATAACAAAAACAATATGAAAAAGTATTCCTACATTATTAAAATGAAAAGAAATGTGGTATCAGCATTGCTTTTGGCAATGTCAGTATCACCAACAATAACCTATGCTCAGATTATTGATGAGAGTGCTGAGCAACGAGCTAAGGACCTGGTAAGCAAGATGACTCTTAAGGAGAAGATAGAATATATCTCTGGTGAGACTTCTTTCTCTCTGCGCGCTATTCCTCGTCTGGGAATTCCTCGCATTCTCCTTGCTGACGGACCTCAGGGTATTCGTAATCATGCTCCTCACAGCACGTTGTACCCTTCAGGTATCCTTACTGCTGCAACATGGGACCGTTCTCTGGCTCGCTTGGTAGGTGAGGGCCTGGGCCTTGATTCCCGTGCCCGTGGTGTGAGCATCTTGCTGGGACCAGGTGTCAACATCTATCGTGCGCCATTATGTGGCCGTAATTTCGAGTACTTCGGTGAAGATCCATATCTCACTTCTGAAGTGGCTTCACAGTATATCCAAGGTGTACAATCAAAGGGTGTCATGGCTACGATCAAGCATTTTGCAGCGAACAATCAGGAGTGGAATCGTCATCATGCTAGTTCTAATGTCGATGAGCGTACTCTTCAAGAGATATATTTTCCTGCTTTCCGCAAGGCAATCAAGGAAGCTCATGTAGGTGCTGTCATGGATAGCTATAATCTCCTTAATGGTGTACATGCTACAGAAAACGAATGGCTTAACAAGACTGTGCTTCGAGATACATGGGGATTCCGTGGACTCCTCATGTCAGACTGGACATCGGTATATTCTGTTGTCAATGCAGCCAACCATGGCCTTGACCTTGAGATGCCAAAGGGTAAGTATTTCAACTATGACAACCTTACTGCGGCTATGAAGAAGGGCTTGGTTACAGAGAAGACAATTGACCTGAAAGTTCAGCATATCCTTCAGTCTCTCATTGCCTTTGGTCTGCTCGACCGTGAGCAGAAAGACGCTGCTCTCCCTTTGGATAATCCTCAGACCAGACAGATGGCATTGGAAATTGCACGAGGTGGAATCGTAATGTTGAAGAACGATGGTAAACTGCTTCCACTCAAGGGCACTACCGCTATTGTCGGTGAGAACGCAGATATTATCACAACAGGTGGTGGTAGCGGTAATGTCAGCCCTTTCACTTCTACTACTTTGGTGGATGGTATGAAAGCAACAGGACGTAAGCTCATTGTACTTACCGACTCTGTCATCTTTGATGATATTTCTGCTCATGTTTATGCCGATGCTGAAATGACTCATCAGGGTTATCAGGCTGAATATTTCAAGAACCAGAAGCTTCAGGGCTCTGCTGATTCATTGGGTATCGAGAAAAAAATCCATCATGAATGGCGTTCAGCAGCAATTGGCGATGGTTTCCCTGCAGATCATTTCTCTGCTCGTTGGACTTTCTATTATCAGCCAGAAACTGATGGTTTGCTACGTGTGTCATTAGGAGGTGACGATGGCTATCGTATCTTTGTCAACGATTCATTGCTGACGGCTGATTGGGGCAACCACTCTTATTCTTCTCGTGAGAAGACTTTTGAAGTAATGAAAGGTGTGAAGTATTGTTTCCGTCTGGAGTATTTTGATAATATCAGTGATGCATTTATCAACTGCAATATCCGACTGCTCAATGAGAAGCGTTTGATGGCAGGTTTGAAGAAGGCTGATAATGTCGTTTATGCAACAGGCTTCAATTCAAATATCGAAGGTGAAGGTTTTGATCGCCGTTTTGCACTGACTGAATATCAGGAAAGTATGATTCAGCGTTTAGGCAAGGCTAATAAGAATCTTGCCGTAGTCCTCAATGCTGGTGGTGGTGTTGATATGAGTCGATGGCTCTCATCTGCCAAGGCTGTTCTCATGGCTTGGTATCCAGGTCAGGAAGGTGGTACTGCTTTGGCTGAGATTCTCACAGGTAAGATTTCACCTAGTGGCAAGCTTCCTATTTCCATCGAGAACAAGTGGGAGGATAACCCTGTTCACGACAGCTACTATGCAAATGAGAAGAATCATGAATCTACCACAGTGAACTACTCTGAAGGTATCTTCACTGGTTACCGCGGTTATGATGCCAACGAAGTAAAACCTCTTTTCCCATTTGGCTTTGGACTTTCATATACAACATTTGCTTATAGCAACATGAATGTTAGGAAAGTTGCCGATGGAGTAGAAGTGTCTTTCGACATCAAGAATACAGGTAAGGTGACTGCTTCTGAAGTGGCACAGGTATATGTTAGCGATGTAGAAGCTTCTGTTGTCCGTCCAAAGAAGGAACTTAAGGGTTTTGAAAAGATACAGCTCAAAAAGGGAGAAAAGAAGACGGTTAAGGTAGTCCTTCCTTTGGATGCATTCAAGTATTACGATATCGATGCTCACGAGTTCGTCCTGGAGTCAGGTCGTTTCAATATCCTTGTGGGTGGTTCTTCTGATAACCTTCCTCTTCAGGCAGGCGTTGATCTCTAAGATTAGAACTTGTTATATTGCTCTATGAACCGTCATTTTCTAGTGCTTCTTCTGCTCTTTATAGCAGTATCATTGTTTGGTCGTGAGAAAACGCGTATCAACTTTGGTTGGAAATATGCTGTAGGCAGTTTGCCCGGAGCCGAAAAATACAATTATGATGATAGCAAGTGGCAGGTGTTAAACCTGCCACACGATGGATCAATCTATGGCAGTTTCATCCAGGAAGATGGAAAGGAACCTACTCGTTATGGCTACAGACCTCGTCACCAGGGATGGTATCGCAAGCAAATTGCTTTTGAAGAATCATGGATTGGTAAGCGTGTCATTTTAGAGTTTGAAGGTGTCTATCGTGAAGCTGTTGTTTACGTCAATGGCAAGGCTTGTGGTGAAGCTAATAAAAATGGTTATCTTGATTTCGAATACGATATCACTGATAAGTTGCAAAAGGGTAATAATATCATAGCTGTAAGTTATAACAATCTTGATCGTAACAGCTCACGTTGGTATTCGGGTGAGGGCATCAATCGTGATGTATGGCTTAAAGTAGTGGATCCACTTCATGTTGATCGTTATGGTACTTATATTACAACTCCTGTGGTTAGTGAGAAACTTTCCAAGATAGATATCTCCACTGAGGTACGTAATGATGCTGTTGACTCTGCGTTGTGTCGTCTGATAACAGAAATACACGATATCTGGGGACATATAGTGGCAAGACAACAAGCCGTTGCTCCTGTAGCAGCAGGTGAAGTGATGAAGATCCAGCAACAGTTATCGGTTACTAATGCAATTTTGTGGTGTCCAGAGAATCCTTACCTTTATACTGCGGTCAGCAAGGTCTATTGCGGTGATCGACATGTAGACACCTATGAAACGCCATTTGGCATAAGACATATTGAGATGAATCCCGAGCAGGGATTGCTGGTTAATGGGAAGAAGGTCTTCCTTCGTGGTGTATGCCTGCATACCGATCTTGGACCACTAGGAACAGCTTCCTTCACAGCAGGTTGGGATCAGCGTCTTCAGACTGTTGTTAACGATCTTGGTTGCAATGCTATTCGGTTGAGCCATAATAATTATCCTCAGTATGTTCTTGATTGGTGTGATCGCCATGGTATTCTGGTATTTGATGAGTTTACTGATAAGTGGGATGAGAGTCTTTATGGTGCAGGAACCTACTATGGTGAGCATCTCTTCCAAGATTTAGGTATTCAGATACGACGTGACCGTAATCACCCTTCTGTATTCATATGGAGTGTCGGTAATGAGTTGGAACATCAATATCAACGTGACAAATTACTGGCTGGTGGTGTTGAAAAACTCAAACGTCTTGTCGATTTCGTCCATAAGTTCGAACCTTCTCGAATGGTGACGGTGGGAGAGTATCCTGCCCGTTTCAATGCTATCAAATGGAATGAAACCGGATACAATCAGTCAACACCAAACCAATATGCATTCTATAGTGATGTGATGAGTGTCAACTATATGGAGAGTTTTTTCAAGGCGGATCACGAACTTTATCCTCAACTGATCTTTATGGTCAGTGAAATGACCACGGGAGAATATGGTTATAACTATTTCCATTACGACCATAGCTATACATGTGGTCAGTTCTATTGGGGTGGTACGGAGTATATAGGTGAATCATTCGGATGGCCTTCAAAGGGATGGATTAATGGTCTGATCGACCTGAGTAATCATCTTAAGCCAACTGGTTGGAGTGTCAGCAGCTTCTATAAGAAGTCTCCTGTGGTGAAACTAGTTGTCCTTAACAATGTTGCAAAAGGTTCAAAAGAGTGGAATGATGCCAAGATCAGTTGGCAGCCTATGCTGATGCATTGGAATTTCAATAAGGACGATAAACTGAAAGTCCAGGTATTCAGCAATTGTGATCAAACTGAACTTTTCGTTAATGGTGTTTCGCAAGGTATCAAGGAATTGCCTGCTTTCCCTAAGGAGCCTAAACTCATTTGGGATGTTGATTATATAGAAGGTGAGGTCAAGGCTATTGGATATCGTAACGGGAAGAAAACAGCTGAAGATATTCTTACCACAGCTTCAACACCAGTCCGACTTGAGGTAGAATGTTCAAAGAAAGAAATTGCTGCCGATGGTTTGGATCTTTGTTATCTGAATTACAGGCTTGTTGATCGTCATGGAACGGTTGTTCCTAATGCTGATCGCTTGATGAAATTCAAAGTAGTTGGTGCTGCCGTAAACGCCGGTGTTGATAATGGAAACATCGAAAGCAATGAGCCTTGGCAGTCCGATAGCCGATCAACATTCAATGGCCGTTGCCAACTTATCATCCGTTCAACAGGAAAGACTGGACCAATCAGAATCGAAGCAAAAACATCTGGTATTAAGCCGTTAATAACAAAAATAGTAGCAGTTGATTCTAAGCAATAATTTCCAAGAATATGAAATATCTATTTACTACAATCTTTTCCCTATTGGTCAGCATGGGCATGCTGGCTCAGAGTTCTTTTAGCAAACAAGAAACATACAATATTCTTCGTCGCGTTGCCGACTGGCAAATAGCAGATTTTAATGCTCATCAGCAACATGATGATGTTGATTGGACCAATGCCGCTCTTTATGCGGGTATGGCAGACTGGGCAGAGTTGAGTCATCAGGTTGACTCCTATGATACCTATTATGATTGGCTCTTACAGATTGGCCGACGCAATCGTTTTGCCCTGGGTCAGAATATTTACCACGCTGATTATATTGCTGTAGGACAGAGTTATTTCGCCCTTTATAACCATTATAAGATACCAGAGATCCTCTGGCACATGCAAGCTCGTATGGATTGGATTATAAAACATCCATCTGAAGAGAGCATGCAGTTGGATGAGAGCAAACCTCATACTTGTGACAGATGGTCTTGGTGCGATGCACTCTTCATGGCTCCTCCAGTATGGGCTCAGATGTACCAACTAACAGGTGACAAGAAATACATAGATTTTATGAATCGCGAATATCATGCAACCTATGACTTATTATTTGACAAAGACGAACATTTATTCTATCGTGATACCCGTTATTTTGGTAAAAAAGAGGCTAATGGTAAGAAAATATTCTGGGGAAGAGGTGCTGGTTGGGTGGCTGCAGGATTAGCCAATATCCTTCGCGTTCTTCCAAAAAAAGACAAGAATCGCAGTTTTTATGAGAAGTTGTTCGTGGAGAACTGTACACGACTGGCATCCCTTCAGAATACTGATGGCTATTGGCACGCAAGCCTTCTTGACCCTCGATCATATCCATCACCTGAAACAAGTGCCACTGGTTTTATTACCTATGCTCTTGCTTATGGCATCAATGCTGGGCTTCTTTCACGATCTCAATACCTGCCTATAGTAACAAAAGCATGGCAAGCTATGATCAATGCAGTAGAATCTAATGGCAAACTAGGATATGTCCAACCTATAGGAGCTGATCCAAAGAAAGTAACCCGAGATATGACTGAAGTTTATGGTATAGGTGCATTTCTTTATGCTGGTTGCCAAATATGGCAATTGGCTCATTAGTTTGAAAGTTATTTTTAGATAGGTTATTGGCAAATATATTCTCTTCACAGATAATGATGAGAGTGGCTTATTTTCCCGTAAAGATATTACCCAAGAAATTACTTACGCAAGTGGTGGTTACAGTATGGTTCGTGAGTTAGTGTATGCCAAATCCATAAGGCAGAAAGGTAATTTACCATGACTGCGATGGTGAGCTACACAGACACAGCATTTTCCATGACGTGGACATTCCTTTGGGCATGGACATGCTATACCAGGGTTATGCTCACATAATGAGCGTAAATTCTTTATTTCTTCCATTTGAACTATAATTTAGCAATGTCATTCGTTTTAAGATAATCGAGCAACGTTGCGCCACCATCGAGGGAAGGAGAGTAGGGAAACAGAATTGTGAGGAACTCTTTTCCGTATGTCTTTACAAGATCCTTCAATGTATTCAATACGCAGACATCACCTGCAAGGCCACATACGTCTATATGGCTGATTGCTTCCTTTCTAATGATCTCATCAAGCCTGCTGGAAGAACACCCATTCTGCATGATGGAATATTCATCCTTGCTGATTCTATCACCTTTGTATAGAACAGTGAATGCAGCTTCCGTTGTATTACATGCTTCTATCAGGCTATCAGGTATGGCTGCACCAGTAGTATGCTGTACACAATGGCGTGGCCATGGACCACCTTCACTGCTGAAAGAACAGTGGCTGTAAGGATGCCAGTCTGATGTTGCCACGATATGGCTGTAAGCTTCCGGGTTGCTCTTTACATATTCAGCAAGTTCTGTCATAGCCTCGGGTGCACCGGGAACAGGTAATGTACCTGTAATGAAATCTATCTGCGGGTCTACGATCAACAAAAGTCTTTTCTCTTTCATAAACAATATTATTTTGATTCCCAGTCCCAATAGGACTTGAGCTCATTTGTTACATCTTCCCAGTCCTGCATGGTAAATGTACCTTCACCATTCATCATGATGGTCATCTCTATATCACCATATGATCTATACAGTCCAGTATCCCTGAAACCATTTCGGAGGTAGAATTCCTGACGACGTTTTCTCTGAACAGAATTATCGCATTGCTGCCTTGGTGATTCCATATCGAGGATATTGGAACTTTCCTTGTATTTATCGATGAGAAATAATAATATCTGCTGTCCCAATCCATTTCCTCGCAGTTCGGGCTTAACTGCAAAATACCAGAACCAGTTGAATGATTTGCGTGGATATACAATGGTGAAACCTATCAGACGGTCTGCCTCGTAATATGCGGTGAAATCTAGAGACATGGAAGTGATAAGTCCCATGAGGTCTTCCCATGGAATCAGTTCGTCTTCTGGGAATGAAGTCTCATAAAGTCTACGAAGCTCCTGATTCTGATTATCTGGAAGTATTTGTCTTGTTATCATCTTCATGGGAATTACTTCTTCCATGCGCCAACAACCTCGCCGAGGTACATTGTATGAATGCCAGCAGGGAAGTTCTTATACATCTTCTTTGGTACATCATTACGGAACTTTTCCTCCTTGAAGTCATCAGAATACATGATCTCGCATTCAATCACCGTTGTGGCCTCCTTGTAATAAGGAGTTCCATTCTTGGTATATGCTACGTGCAATCCCAATGCCTTATCCTTGTCGCCATCACGTCCGCTATGACTACCCAGATATTCTGCAATTTTTGGATCATCGAAATCCATCACAGTAAAATATCTGTATTTCTCCATGAAGTCATGGGTATATCTTTTAGGAGCCACGTATACTGTCATGGTAGGGCGTTGCATTCCCCATATATTACCGATTGCACCCCATCCAATAGTCATGGCATTATGTGCAGTCTTGTCACCCGCAGCAAGTATAGGAGCGCCTGTGAAATAAGAGAAGCCATTGCCTTCAAATTCCATCTGTACGTCCACTTCCTTAAAGCCGTTTTCAGTATGGGCAAACATTGATGTAAAGCCCATTAAAAGGGCCAAAGATAAAAGGATCTTCTTCATATTCTTTATCAGTATTTGTGGCCACGAAGATACAATATTTATGTGAACTTTCCAAGTAAGCCTTTTTATTTCAGCAAAAATGGTAATAATTTCACCAGACAATGTAGGGAAGTAAGATAGCACAGATGACTATTTCTCATGGTTCAGTTTCCACCACCAGCATGCTGCGTTTCTTAGTATTTCGTGAAGCATGTCTGCCATATCCTTATAGTTCTTCTGGTCAATAGGTACATGCTCTGTACAGCCTGCATTCATGACAAAGAAATCAGTATAGCCAGTTACATATTCTGCCCATCTTGAGTTCTCTTCTGCTCTGCCAAGCAGTTCCTCGAATTTCTCCCTGGAATCAGCTTCAACAACCTGTGCTACCATTCCAGGCCATCCTTTTTGATGTATAAGCCATACATCCCCCATTTCTTCGACTGTTCTGCACTCCATCCAGAAGTCCTCTAAAGCAACGTTACGAAGTTCAATACCAGGATTAGCTGTGCATGGAGATACCATACCAGCATGATTACCATTCATGTTTTCTGTTTTCATCATGTTATATTTTAGTTAATGAAATTGTTAACTCGCATCTTTTTACCACCGTGGCTAACATCAGCTCGGTTGGCGTGCAAAAGTTGCAGCTCTTGATGCTTAATCGTTTGCAAAGGTAATACTTAATAATGAACTGCCAAAAGAAAAGTAGAGTTTCTGTTATCTCAAGTATTACCTTTATCGTCCGTTTCCTTGAATTATTTTCTGCTTGTGATATGGAAGCAGTGCTGATTTACCTCATATTTCACATAGCATTTCCCTTTCTGTTTCAACTTACGGAGAACCTTTGCCAGCGTTTCCTTCATAAGCTGATCAGAAGCTGGTTTCCCATCTTTTGAAATGCGCTGGAATCTTATATAGGTGATGTCAAAAGTTGTAGCATATCGATGAGCAGAATTCCATACTGCATTCTGGTTTACTTTCTTTAGAGCCTTAATGTTCTCATCAGTGCGAAGTACAGAGGTAATGATGATCTTATGTTTGCGATATCCTTTCTTCTGGAGCTGTTTCTGGAATTCTTTTCCTATTCGTACCATCAGTTTGGCTGTATTCTTCGTCACATAAGGATGTGAATATGTGAGTTTATCAACTCCGAAGAATTCATTGTCCATGACGATATACAGGTAATGATCCTCGTAGTGAAGACTGTTATTAGTCTTTACAGGTGTTATACCCTTTCGTTTGGCAGCAGCAAGCTGTGTATCATTATTATCGTTGAATGTAGACTGATAATTATTTATTGGGGTATTCATGCTTGAGGAGCATGATAGTGTGAATACAGTTGATAAGCAAAGTAAAAGCTTTGCTATGATATGTTTAAGACGAAAGTTCATATGTTCAAATGATCTGAATACCATGCCAACTGAAATCAGCAAAGTATTATCATACTATTAATTTGGTTTATAAAAAAGATTGAGATAATTATTTGATTGAGTCTATGACGTTCAGATGTTCTTTTCAGGCGATATGTATTTTAATTCTGCCATTCTACAGGTCAAAATAATCGATAATTGCTAATATAATTCAATGTTCCATATTAATAATTGACAAAAGTAGTTGAAATATGAAAGTCGCTCTCATTATATATAGCATTTCATGGCTTATTTTATTAGCCATCTACCTTTATAGACGTAAAGAAAGCACCTTCAATTGGAAAGAATCAGACTCGGTAGAAAAGTTTGCAATCTTCTTGGCCATTTTATTCGCTCCAATTATCATTCTCTGTCTGCCTTATTTCTTATTCACCAGTATAAGAGATAAGAGGAAATCGCAAAAAGATGCAGAAGAAAGGAAGAAGGAGCAACAAATAGAATTGGAGTATCGGTCCAAAGCTTTAGCGTCAATTCGTCAGGCAAAAACTTTAGGAAGTCAAAATAATAGTTTTGACTTCGCCGCATATTTAGCTTCTGTTAGCTCATACTCAACAACGAATTTGTATACTCACATGCAGGATGAGAGAAATTATCCTAAGATATTGGATCTTCTGCCAAAGCTAACATTACCATATGGAATGTCGCTTCATGTGGAAAAGTGCAAACAACAAGGGTCAGGTGATAGTAGTAATCTTTTTGTTGAAACTCCTGATGGTAGTTATGACAACAATATATGGGACTATATTAATGTTGAATGTTCAGAAGTAGGAGCTTGGAATGCTTATATTTTATACAATCTTTGGCATGTCCTTCCAATGTTCTGGCATGCACTTTACAATCGCCGGTATTATTTGTTCTTTAAAGAGTTCACTGATTACATTGAATGTCTCCAAAAAGAAGATACCATAATGGTGAGAAAAGCCTTGAAACAATATATCACATTACCTGATGTTGTAAAAGCCAATGGTCGCTTTTATGTGAAATGCTGTTTCTTTACCAACTTTGGTGGTCTAATTCAAGAAACTATTGAAATCACAATTGAAAGCGGCAAGGCTACATTCCATGAAATAGAACGAAAGACTTTGTTTGAATACCAATGTGGAATAATGTTTTAATCTATAAATACAAGAAAATGGGTATTTTCGATTATTTTGGAATAGAGGATTCCAGTGAATCTCTCAAACCGTATGTTGACAAAGCAATATCAACATTTGAATCTGGGAACATAAGTCAGTTACAAAACGACTTGTTCCAGTTTGCTTCACTATTGAATAAGCCTGGAAGCGGTAAACTTATTACTGGTTTTCCTCAGAAGGACAGACTATGTTAGGTTTTCAATCTCTGCCTACAATATGATTGGATGAACGTCTCAGACATTCGTGAAGTATGGGCAGAAAACGCATTTTAATGTAATATAATACAATAACAATATAAGAATCAGATAAACTTGAAGAAATATTAGTAATTTTGCAGTCGCTTTGGGGAAGTACCCCAAATTAGGCGTTATGACTTTTCCTCCTTTCGTCGAAACGGCTAAATTCGCATAGAGGAACACCGAAGAGTTATAAGCATAGCGCTCATGCTGAATATATCAATACGATATACGGCGTGAGTAGCTTGCTTGTGGCATTTTCGGTGTAGGTTCTTAGCCGTACCTGACGAAGGAGTGTTGCGACATCTGCTCACGCTTTTCTTGTCTATATATATCAATAAAGAAAAAGAGCAGATGAAAAATTCCTCATTCGCTACGATGTTCAATCGTATTACATTCATCGCCCGTCTGGTCATGAATGATGAAAATCTTACTTGGGAGGACATTGATTACAAATGGAGGGATAGCCCATTATGTGATGGGACCACCCTCAATGTTCGACAGCTGCGAAGAGACCGTGAAAGGATCTTCGAGCTTTATGACATAGACATCCAGCCGCGAAGAGTGGACTCGGGTGTCTATTGCTATCTATTGCTGTCCGATAAAACCAAAAGATTGACAGTATGAGGGCAAGTAAATGATATTGACACGGTTGCCACAGTAAAAAAAAGGGAAGTCCACTGACCTCCCCAAAGAGTTTGTACTTTT
>Ga0172377_10000449_pt1 | contig 38657 bp, 35 predicted proteins | sample Pumphouse3metaG_FD_119749 | JGI IMG/M metagenome (GOLD analysis project Ga0172377, IMG submission 119749) | Leachate microbial communities from a municipal landfill in Southern Ontario, Canada - Pumphouse #3 metaG | ecosystem: Engineered > Solid waste > Landfill > Unclassified | place: Canada... | reverse complement strand
TCTCTTCCACCCCCATGTCGCGCGGTATGTGCATACTTATGCCCAGGGCCAGAATGTGACCTTCCTTCGAAGAGACCTCCTCGCCCGGTATGACTATTATCTCGCCGTTATCCTTGACCTGCTCATAAGCTGCAAAACTGTTATGGTCCGTTATCGCCACACAACCAAGCCCCATGCTGACTGCGGCTCTGATTATATCCTCCGGCCTGGACCGGCTGTCAGTGGAAAATGTGGAATGAACGTGGAGATCTGCCTTCATCTTACGTTCGCTCCGTCCGTGATCTTTCCGTCAACAGTCGCAATGCACTGTCCGCCGTCGGAAAGGACCAACGCCACTCCGTTCTCGACCGCTGCCACGATACGTTCCGGTAAAACCTGTCCGTATCCTACGTCGGGTTTACCATCTATGTTCATTTTTCCCTCTGAAACGGTGGCGACCTTGAATACGACCTTTAGAAAATCCTTGTATTCGATACGTGAACATGTGTTGTCCAGACCAGAATTCATCTTTGTACCGTTGGGAACATCGGCAGATGGTTTCAACAGCAGTACCGTCGAACCGCCGACCTCTTCATCATCGGCTGCCAGCAACATCCCCTCGGACATAAGTCCGCGAAGTTTTGCCGGTTTGAGATTACACAGGACCAGCACTTTCCTGTTGAGCATTTCGCTTTTCGAGTAGTACGCCTTCAACCCGGCGATTATCTGTCTGTCTTCCGCATCGCCGACATCGACCTTCAGAAGGTACAATTTCTCCGCATCGGGATGATCGTCTACGGAGACTATCTTTCCCACTCTTATGTCCAGCCTCCTCAGATCCATGAGGGGCTCAGCGGTCTTACACTCCGCGGACCTATCCTTCTCGGAAACGACGGATTTTTCCTCATTCTCGTCGATGGTTTCTATCTTCTTGTATACCGGAGCCGGTTCAGACAATTTCTGTCCGTTCACGAGCGGTGATGTCAGTGATTCGTAGCCACTGCTGAGTATCGTGTCCTCTTGGCCGAGGAAACCCCATATGGTCTCCGAGGACTTTGGCATGAATGGCCAAGCCATGATCGCGAGTGCCTTGACGATCATCAGATTGGAGTACAGTGCGGAACCGCAAGCATTCCTATCGCTTTTCACCAAAGCCCATGGCTTGACTGAATCAAAGAATCTGTTGCCGAAATGCGAAAGGTCCATCACAACCTTTATCGCTTTCTTGAAATCACAGGAATCGAGATATGCTCTGTACTGTTTGAAGGAATCCTCTATCTCCCCTATGATCCTCTCCAACTCCTCATCATTTGCCGGAACCGGTACTTCTCCGAAGTTTTTCCAGGTGAAACTCAGACACCTGTGGTAGTAATTGCCCAGATCCGATACGAGCTCATTGTTCACCTTGATCTTAAGATCACCCCAGGAGAACTCTGAATCATGTGTGTCCGGCATCACTGTCGAAAGGTAGTATCTGATCACGTCCGCTTCATATCTTTCCAGTACAGAGGGTATATCGATCGCACCGCCGCGACTCTTGGAGAATTTCTCACCCTTGAACATCAGATATTCGTTGGCGGGAATATCATATGGCAGATTCAATCCGCCATAACCCATGAGGATAGAGGGCCATATGATCGAATGAAAGGGAATGTTGTCTTTTCCGAGGAAATAGTAATGCCTCACATCCGGATCTTGCCAATACCTCTTCCAAAGATCGTCATCCCCCACGATCTTCGAATATTCCTTCGATGCACTCAGGTATCCTATCACAGCATCGAACCAGACGTAGATCACTTTGGATTCCCAACCCTTCACCGGAACTGGAACGCCCCATTCCATATCTCTGGTGATGGCACGATCGTGAAGCCCGTCTTTAAGCCAATTGGTGGTGAAAGACAACACGTTCGGTCTCCACCAATCCTTGTCCCCAAGATATTTCAGCAGTCGGTCCTGGAACGCACTCAATCTCAGGAAGTAATGCTCAGTGGGCCTGATCTCCGGTTCGGTGCCACAGTTTATGCAGTGTGCCTGTTTCAGATCGCCTGTTTCGAACGTCTTTCCGCATCTATCGCACTGATCCCCCCTCACGTTCTCGGCTCCGCACGAGGGACATGTACCTTCAACGTACCTGTCAGGTAGGAATTTGCCGCATTTCACGCAGTAGTACTGCATACTCTCTTTGGTGTAGAGGTAGTCTTTCCCGAGAAGGGTGTTGAATATGTCCTGAACGACCTCGGCGTGATTCTGTGTGTGCGTCTTTGTGAACAACGAAAATTCGATCTCCATGTCCTGAATCGCTTTTTTTTTGATTGCATGGAATTTTTCTGCGACCGCCCCGGGTGTCGTATTCTCCTTCTCTGCGGTTACGGTGATCGGTGTTCCGTGTTGATCCGACCCAGATACCATCAGAACTTCATTACCTAGCAATCTGTTGTACCTGTTGAAGATATCCGGCGGTAAAATCGAACCCGCAAGATGTCCCAGGTGAATAGTCCCATTGGCGTAAGGCCACGCCACACAGATTAGGATCTTTGACATGTGACCATGGGATAGCTCGCAGATATTTTAAATTATACAGGCGACGGTCATCCTTCTGCCGACCGAACTTCTGTGCGTCTGCTCATCAGTGCGTACATCACCATGAGCCCCCATATGACCATTATCACCGGACCGATGATCTCGGTTATCACTATGCCGTACCAGACCGATGTGAGTGTCCCGACCATGATCGCAAGGATATAGCATGTGGGTACTTGTAAACCGCTCCATATGACCATCGATATCAGGGACTTCACTCCCATTCCCAGCGATTCGAAGAATCCGGACGAGACGAACCCCAATGAAGTGAAAGGGAGGAATATGCAGAAAAGTCTGAGACACGATACCATCTCGTCCCTCAACGGGATTGTCGATTCCGAATAAGTGAATATCATCACTAGATAATCAGCGAACAATGCCGTCAGGACTGCGATTACGATCATCACCAAGACGGATATTTTGAGTGAGTAGTAATAAGCCGTTTTCACCTTGTCGTATCGTTTAGCCCCGTAGGCGGCGGCACAGACCGGGACGATTGCCAAACCGACAGCCATCATCGGTATCATAAGCATCTGCAACAGTCTCCACGTCGACGAGTATACCGCGACCCCGTCTATACCGCCAGTCATGATGATTATAGCATTCATCATCATAGATGCCACAGACATGAATAACATCCCGGAGGATGCAGGGATGCCGACACGGAGTATATCTGCGTCCGATTTCCTTTCGAACCTGAAACCTTTCAACCTTATATCGAGGTATGTGTTCCTCTTGATTAGGAACCAATAGAGCAGGAGCAGCAAGGAACACAGCATTGCAATAATCGTTGCCCATGCGGCTCCCGCAATACCCAGCCCAAGACCGTAATCGTATATGAAGAAGGGATCGAGGATCATATTTATGACGGCCGCGAAGATCTGGGTGATCATCGCTTTCTTTGCCGCACCTTCGGATCTGAGCAGATTGGTGATTACGACATTGAGCAGTATGAACGGAGAGAACAACACCAACGGCATAACGTAGTCGAGACACAGACCGATCGTGTCCCCAGCACCCATGGACTCCAGCAACTGCCTTTGTGTCAGGAACAGGAATACCGAGATCAGCATACTGCCTATAACGGTAAGCATGATCGCCTGTGCTGCGGTTCTGTCGGCACTTGTTTTATCACCACTTCCGATATTCTTCGAAACTGCGAAAGAGGCACCGATGCCTATTCCGTTTCCAACACTGATCATTATGAAGAACAACGGAAATATCAGTCCGACCGCCGCCATGGCATCCGAACCCAATCCGACCACCCAAAACGCATCGATGAGATTGTTGGCGGTTTCCACCATCATTGCTACTGCAATCGGAACGACCATCGTCAATATTGCCTTCTTCGGATTGCCGAGCAACATGTCCACGTCTTCGGTCGTCTGCTTTTCCGTTATATCATATCGATGGGTGTCTATCGTCGGAACTTATTTAACGATGGCGCTTTTTTGTCTCCAAGAATATTCCCTTGGTTTTCCGTCGCGTAAAGAAAACTTATAAGGAACCTCATTATAGGCGGATGCATGCGAATAGCCGCTGTCCTGCATGACAGATGTCAAATTAGGAAGTGTAACAAAGAATGTATCAATTTCTGTCCCCTCATGAGGACAGGTGTCGAGTGCATCACTATCGGTTCCGAAAGAGGAAAACCGGTGATATCGGAAGAATTATGCGCAGGATGCGGGATATGTGTCAATAAATGTCAATTCGATGCGATCAAGATCATAGGTCTGGCCGACGAACTCAAATCAGAGATGATTCATCAATACGGTGAGAATTCGTTCCGTCTGTACAGATTGCCCATACCCAAGAAAGGGATAGTCACAGGCATACTCGGCCCCAACGGTATCGGAAAAACAACCGCGATAAAGATCCTATCAGGTGCCGAGATCCCGAATCTCGGAAGATATGCCGATCCGCCATCGAAGGATGAGGTTCTCGACTACTTCGCAGGGACCGAGATGCACGAATATCTCAAATCTGTATATGAGGGCAGCGTTAGGACTGCGATCAAGCCGCAGTACGTTGACAAATTGCCATCATCTGTGAATGGTGTCGTCAGAGACCTTCTGGGCAAGGTGGAAGAGCGCATGACCGTGGACGAGGCCGCCAGAGAGTTCGACCTTACTGAGGTTCTGGACAGAGACCTCTCCAAATTATCAGGAGGCGAACTGCAACGTCTTGCGATGGCTGCAACCATGATGAAAGAAGCAGATGTCTATTTCTTCGACGAACCATCGTCATATCTCGACATATACCAGAGGATGAAGATGGCGAGGCAGATCAAAAAATTGAGCAGCGAAAAACAGGTCGTTGTCATAGAACACGACCTTGCGATTCTTGATTTCCTTGCGGACAACGTAAGTGTCGTTTATGGTTCCGAAGGCGCATACGGTGTATTCACCCTTGCACGTCAGGTAAGGACCGCCATAAATGTCTATCTTGATGGATACCTCCCCGAAGAGAACATAAGATTCCGTGACAGACCCATCGAATTCACAGCATCACCGCCAAGAAGTGACTGGAAAACTGCAAACCTGTTCGAATACGACGAAATGACCAAGGATTTCGGTGAATTCAAACTTACGATCAGACCGGGTGCGGTCAAGATCGGCGAGTCGGTGGGCATAGTAGGCCCCAATGCCACTGGGAAGACCACTTTCGTGAAGATTCTGGCAGGCGATATAAAATCGGATTCCGGCAAATTGGACACCCTGATGAAGGTCTCGTACAAACCACAGTACATCTCTGGAGATTTCGATGGTACTGTCAGAGACCTCTTGTATTCAACGGCATATGAAGTCATGGATTCTGGCTTTTTCCAGGGGGAGGTCGTCGAACCGCTGGGCATCAAATACCTTATGGAAAAGAAGGTTGGCAACCTATCCGGCGGAGAATTGCAACGGGTAGCGATTACAGAATGTCTCTCCAAAGAGGCCGACATATACCTCTTCGATGAACCGTCCGCGTATCTGGATTCGAATCAGAGGATGGTTGCAGCAAAGACGATAAGGAGAATGATGGAGAAATCCGGAAAAAGCGGAATGATCGTCGATCACGACATCTACTTCCTGGACATGGTCTCTGATTCCATAATGGTCTTCGATGGTACGCCAGGACATGAGGGCACAGGCGAGGGCCCTTACGAAATGAGGGAAGGCATGAATAGATTCCTAAAGGCCGTGGACATCACATTCAGAAGAGATGCGGAATCCCACAGGCCCAGGATCAACAAGCCCGATTCAAGATTGGACCGGGAACAAAAATCCAAAGGCGAATACTATTACGCCCAGGGGTGAGCCGCTACAGGCATCGTTGTGATCCGTCTATCTAATTCGCCCAGCGATGATGGAGAATCGTAATCGCGACTTATTTGCGTCGGACGTCTTTTCCTGAGATGTGCGACAATCGCAAACGAATAAATATCGTGTCCACGTTGACAATTCATGCTCTCAAAGGCGGACACCCATGTCCATACCTACTATTCGGGTGTCAGCAATTACAAGGTGTTACGTTTTCCGGAATCGATTACCAGACCAGAGGATCAGGTTGACAGGGCAAGAAAGAACGGAATGAGTGTGCTGTGCATCACAGACCATGATGTCATAGCAGGAGCATTCAGAGCTGCAGAATACGGCAAAAGGTTTGATGACATCGATATCGTCGTCGGAGAGGAGATCACCTCGGCCGACGGAGAGATTCTCGGCCTTTGGCTGAACGAATGGATTCCGCCGGATCTTTCCATTGAAGAGACCATAGATAGGATACATGAGCAAGGTGGCATCGCAATCGCGCCTCATCCGTTCAGTTTTTACGTTTCCTGCCTTCAGGACAGAATCTATGATTTGGACCTGGATGGGATCGAGGTCATCAACGGCGGTCACGTGGACGATTACACCAATCGAAAAGCGCAATTGACCTTCGAGGAAAACCCCGGCAGATGGGCCCCGATCTCCGCAAGCGACGGTCATTCCACATACACCGTGGGATTCAATTGGACAGAATTCGAAGGATGCGGTGAAGCGGATCTCAGAAGGGCGATATTGGATAAGAGGACAATCCCTTGCGGTGAACCGTCCCCGGTCATTGCCCAGGTAAGATGGAGCATCGAAGTCGTAATGGGGGCCCAGAAGATGCTCGCAAAGGCGCTTCTTGGCAAACTTCCTGAAAATCCTGAAAATCCGCTCATCACAAAGATGCTGATGATCAGTTCTGGAAAGAAGATCGGCGGAATAGTCGGCGGGATGATGTACGTCATTCCACCCATACCGTTCATCGCCGCATGGCTCAGCACGACTTGGCTCAAGAAGAAATCACATGCCCTATTGGATGAATTCGAAATGAAATTCAAAGGGGACCAGTGATCGGATGTCTGCATTCAAGATCGCGTTTACCGTTCCCGAGGAATATTCTGAAAAAATGATGGACGCCATAAGCGAGACCGTCACACCTTTTTTTCCAGAATACAAGAGAGCCTATTGCATAACGAGGGTCGTAAGCACGTGGAAGCCGATGGAAGGTGCACATCCGTTCAAGGGTAGGATCGGGGAGATCGAGATCGCGGATGAACTCAAAATCGAGTTCATAATACACGAAGAGGATTTGAAGGTTGTATTGAGGACCATTGAAAGGATGCATCCTTACGAAGAACCCGCGATCGACGTGATACCCTGTCTGGAATGGAGATCAGTTCTTTAGACTGCCTCCCGCGGGTCTGTATGTATAGATGCCATCGAACGATCTCTGAAGTCGATGGATCTTCAGACTCTGTTTCCTCAGTTTCAGATCTTCCTCTGACAGCAACCCCATTCTGAAGTATGTGTCCAGCATCTCATAGGCGGTGTCATAATCCGATTCGATCCCTACGAGGATGTCTATGAATCTGTTCCTGAAGTTGATCTTCGTCGGAAGCTCTCCGCCATTCATCTTGATGTACTCTTCCGATATCGTCGGAAACAGTTTGATATTGGCGGCACATGCCGCCTTTGCATCATCATACCTCTCCGCTCCGATATACGCATCTATCAAATCCTCATTGACGAGGAATGCCTGAACATCCGTCATCTCGAGATCATATGCATCCTGACATAACATGATGGCAAATGAATAGTTCTCGTCGGCCAACGAGGCTTTTATGATACTCATGAGGAACTCCATTCCGGATGAGCCCTTTGCGTTCGGAAGGTATCTCCCGAGTCTTATCTTATCCTGATCAGAGAGTCCGGAAAACCATTTTTCAAGCCCGACGGTCTTGACCTCCGCGGGAATCCCGCCATCATCTTTTTGGGACATCCGTAATGGAACTGCAGACGGAGATAAGAAGGTATCGCGAAATCAATCCCGATCGTGACAGTGGTCGCTGCGAACCTCTTCGCGATCGGTTATCGTCTCAATTGTCCATTCATCGTATCCGACAAAGACGTGGGACCTCAGTTCACAGCTCTTACTGCAGCACCGGCATAGCAGATCCGTACACGGTTCACCCATTATGGTCAGATCTATGGAGTCGCCGAATTTCTCCTTTACGGAATCGGTGACCTCCTTGATCTCATCATACTGCATCTCAACGGTCATCTGCCTGGGGAGCATTACATGCATCTGCATCTGAAGCATTGTGCCGTATTTTATCACCCTGACGTTGTGAATGTCGATCCAATCGTCGTGCCTGTGCTCTCTCAGTGTATCCATCACCTCTCTGAGCACCGCTACATCTGCTTTGTCCATTATGGTATCCATCGATTCTTTGATCACCTTTACACCGGTGTATACGATGATGAAACCGAACAGCATCGCTATTCCGCCATCAAGCCAAGCGACATTATAGCCCATCAACAGAAGAACGTACATTATCAAAAGGCCCGATATTATGCCGACTGACGAATATGTATCGGAACATAGATGCCTGCCGCTTGCCACCAATGCCTCGGAACGATTTCTCTTCCCCTTTCTGACTGCTGTCCTGCCGACCGCGAAATTCACGGCTGCAGCGAATGCCACAAGGATAAGACCGACATCCAGATCGCTTATCTCAGCGGGATTTATCAGATTATTTACAGCTTCGACGATTATGATGAGGCCTGCGGTGCAGATCATCACACCCTCTATGGAGGACGATATAATCTCCACTCTTCCGTGACCGAAAGGATGATCCGAATCCCTGGGTTTTCCGGACAGATACAAAGCGTACAGGCCTATCAGGCTCGCAATGACATTCACAATGCTTTCCAATGCATCCGTGAGTATCGCGACCGATGAGGTCAGATACCAGGCCAGGAATTTTATGACAAGCAAAGAGATACCAACGACAGCGATGACCTTCTGAAAATTGAAATTCTGTCTTGAAAGGGTGTCCCCTCTGTCATCATAGGTCTGTCCCTGTATATTCATCCGCGCAATATTGCAATCCGCGGTATTAAGTTTGCCTTTTTCACCCATCTTTGATTTTCAAGTCGCATGACTTCGAACATCTACCTGAACCATGGAAAGTAACACCCGATCGATGATCCGGATGGCATTGTCCGTATAATCCGCATCACACCCCCGTAACAAATTGGTTCCGGAGAAGAAATTGTCTTACGTTTCTCCAAGATCCCATGCTGATTCGAAATTTTTACGCGCAGACCTATTGCAACCGAAGGTAATTCATGTTATGCGTGCAGAGAAAAGAGATCGCGATCGAGAACTGGAATACCGTATTCCACACCTCCATAGAGGAAATATTTTAGGGGGGAAACCCCCCGTGAACTCAATTTTCCAGTCCTATTTGGATGGCTTTCATGTTCTTCCCGAAGAGTTCCTGCTTCTTTGGAGGGACGCACTTAGCAACTCCTTTCTCAAGATTCTCTCTTGAACAAAATCCGATCTCCTTGAACAACTTACCAACGATTATCATGTTCGCGGATCCCTTCAGACCGTTCTGCTCAGCCAACTTCGATGCAGGAAGATAGATCGCCCTGACATCCTTCCTTTCCACCTTCTTATCGACTATGGAACTGTCTATGACGATCATCCCGCCGGGAACGACGTCCTTCTCGAATTTGTCCAAGGACGGAAGATTCATGACAACCAGAACGTCCGGCGTGACCACCAGCGGAGAACCTATGGGCTCATCCGAGAGGCAAACACTGCAATTCGCCGTTCCGCCACGCATCTCCGGTCCGTATGAAGGAAGCCATGAGATCTCCATGCCCTCCATCAATCCCGCATACGCAATCACCTTTCCGGAAAAAAGTATGCCCTGCCCACCGAATCCGGCGAAAAGGATGTTCTGATTCATAGTATACCCTCCTTGACGTCCCTGTATGTCCCGAGAGGATAGTATGGAAGCATGTTATCTTGCAGCCATTTCACAGCATCCTTGGGCGTGAGCCCCCAGTTCGTAGGACACGTCGATACCACCTCCACGATGTTGTATCCAAGACCTTCGAGTTGATATTGGAACGCTTTCTTTATCGCCTTCTTCGCCACATTGACGTTCTTCACCGTGTCTACTGTGACACGTTGCGCAGATGCGACACCGTCTATCGACGATAACAGCTCACAGACACGGATCGGATATCCGGCCAGTTTGACATCCCTGCCGTACGGTGTGGTCTGGGTGATCTGCCCCGGAAGTGTCGTCGGAGCCATCTGTCCGCCCGTCATACCGTATATGGCATTGTTTATGAATATCACCGTTATGTTCTCTCCGCGTGCGGCCGCGTGGACCGTCTCTCCCATCCCTATAGCCGCAAGATCGCCGTCACCCTGATATGTGAATACCACATCCTCCGGTCTGGCCCTCTTGACGCCCGTAGCGACCGCGGGTGCACGTCCGTGCGGTGCCTGTACCATATCGCAGTTGAAATAATTGTAAGCGAACACGGAACAGCCTACAGATGCAACACCGACTGTTTTTCCCTCTATACCGAGTTCATCGATGACCTCTGCCACGAGCCTGTGGACTATACCGTGCGTGCATCCAGGACAGTAATGGAACGGAATATCAGTGAGCGCGTGCGGCTTCGTGAAAGTAACTGTCATTGTTTAACACCCTCTGCAAGCTCCATGACCTTTTGGTGTATCTCTCTGGGTGTAGGTATAACCCCGCCGGTGCGACCGTAGAATTCTACGGGCCTCTCACCGTTCACAGCAAGTTTTACATCATCAATCATCTGTCCCATGCTCATCTCGACGACGAGGAACACCTTCGCCTTTGGAATGGCCTCCCCTATATATTTGTCAGGGTACGGCCAAAGGGTGATCGGCCTTATCATTCCGACCTTGATCCCTTCTTTGCGCGCTGCGTCGATTGCAGAACGCGAGACACGTGAGGATGCCCCGTATGCGACTATCACAATCTCGGCATCGTCCATCATGTATTCCTCAGCACGTTGTTCGGTCCTTTTTATCTCACTGTACTTTTCGAACCTTTCGCGTACGAGGTCCTCCAGGACATGCGGCTCTATGTAAAGCGAATTGACGACATTGTGCTCTCTTTTATTCTGATGACCGCAAGCGGCCCATGATTTCTCTGGTGGTTTGTCATTCCTGTTCTCAGGAATGACAACCGGCTCCATCATCTGACCCAACATCCCGTCTGAAAGTATCATGGCGGGCATACGGTATTTGTCACCGAGCGTGAATGCATCCGAAACGAGATCCACCATCTCCTGGACGGTGGATGGCGCAAAGACGAGCATATGGAAATCCCCGTGCCCAGATGACCGTGTTGCCTGCCAATAATCTGCTTGCGAAGGCTGTATGCCTCCGAGCCCCGGACCTCCGCGCTGGACATTGATTATGAGCGCAGGGAGATCGGAACCCGCGATGTATGAGATCCCTTCGGACATCAGGCTGAGACCTGGTGACGATGTGGACGTCATCACCCGGACACCGGACGCGGATGCGCCCAGAACCATGTTGATCGACGCGACCTCCGATTCTGCCTGAAGATAGACGCCGCCTATCTTCGGAAGACGTTTCGACATATACGCCGCAACCTCGGTCTGTGGCGTTATCGGATACCCGAAAAAGTGTTTGCATCCTGCTACGATCGCTGCTTCTGCAAGGGCTTCATTACCTTTCATCAGAACCTTCTCACCCATGTTCAGACCTCCACGGTTATTGCAACATCAGGACACATTATCGCACAGGACCTACATCCTGTACATTCATCAGGTTTCACGAGTTTTGCCGGATGATATCCTTTGGAGTTAACTTTTGTTTTGTCCAATGCGATAAGCTGTCTGGGACACGCATCGACACACATTTCACATCCCTTGCAAACGTCCTCGTCTACAGTTATTTTCGGCATTTGTCCTTCTCCCTATTCCCAGGGCGTTCTGACATAAACGTCCACCGGGTAAAGGTTCATTATTTTATTTAATGAATCCGCGACAGCGCGTGGAGCCGTTGTTAACCTTATCGGAATCCCCAGGATCTCGGCCGTTTTATCTGCGTATTCCAAAGAATCCAGTATCGTATCGACAGTCGTGAGCTGCTTCATGTGCGAGTTGTTCACTATCGCTGTGGCCTTCAGACGGCATTTTCTCTCGATCTCTTTCATTATGTCCGCTGTTTCCCGCGGTGTAACGGTCATGGAACGATAGCGATTGATCACATACAGCATATCGTAAGCCTTCTTGGAGATCGAATCGGAATAACGACCCAAAGCGGTAGCGCCTACATCATCGCCGCCGACATCGACTATGGTATATCCGTCACCGGATATGATCGCATCTATCGAAGCAGGAAGCGACGGGGTATCAAGATTGGTATTCGCGAAATTGGGCCCTACGACTCTGACATTCTCTTTCGTCAAAATTTCGGAATAATCCGATGACCTGAAGTAAGGGTTTACGACATCTAAATCTATGAGCGTAGTTTCTTTTCCAGATCTGGCACATTCGATTGCCATATTTATAGAAAGATTGGTTTTACCGGATCCGTAGTGACCGCAAACGATCGTGAGTCTCTTCTTTACCGCACTCATCGTCTGAGTGTAGAAGCAGATCCGCTTATATAGTGTTCTCTCACCGTCGAAGATGGTTATTTCCTCGGCCATTTTCGTTGGTACCCTGTAAGAGAAAGAAGGTATCTATTTATTGGAAAAGCACATGACTGCAACGGGACGATCATGGAGCCTAAAATCGTTGAAATTGCTGAGCGCGTTGCCTCTATGCGCGATCTGTGTGGTTTTACCGCGGAAGAGATGGCAGAGGTCACTGGAGTGAGCCTTGCGGATTACGAATCATTTGAATCCGGCAAAAAGGATTTTTCATTTACATTTCTCTACAAATGTGCCGAAAAATTCGGCATAGATTTTGTAGAGCTCCTGACCGGTGAAAATCCGCATCTTACAGAATTCACCGTGGTACATAACGGAAACGGACTCCCGATGAAAAGACGCCAAGGATTCGAATATTATCATCTGGCCTCGAATTTCAAGAATAAGATCGCAGAACCCTTCCTTGTGAAATCACCTTTCAGACTGGAAGAACAGAAAAAGCCCATATCTTTGTCCAGTCACGAGGGTCAGGAATTTGATTACATCATCAGCGGAAGTCTGAGATTCGTTCTTGAAGACCACACCGAAGATCTCATCGCAGGTGATTCCGTCTACTATGACTCCGGCAAAAAACACGGCATGATTGCCACAAGTAAGGAAGGATGTGTTTTCCTCGCAATAGTGATGAAGGATGAGGGCGGCAAATGAGGAACATAAACCTTAGATATGTTGATGAGACATATGACGAGCAGGGTCTGCTCAAAACTTACAAAACCCATTGTCCCGACGATTTCAATTTCGGATACGACATCGTCGATGATATTGGAATCAATGATCCGAAGAGACGCGCCCTGCTTTGGTGCGACGATAAGGACAACGAAAGGACATTTACATTCGCGGACATCAAGCGTCTTTCAGATAAAACCGCCAACTACCTGACGTCCATGGATATCAAAAAGGGCGATATGGTCCTCGTCGTTCTGAAACATAGCTATCAATTTTGGTATGTCTCCGTAGCGCTTTGCAAGATCGGTGCGGTCATGATTCCGGCGACCCATATGCTTACGAAACACGATGTCGAGTACCGCGTGAACGCAGCCTCGGTGAAGGCTGTTGTATGCCTGTCAGAAGAATCTGTCATAGGAGCTTTCGACAATGCAGATAACATCCCTACGCTCAGAACGAAGATGATCGTCAATGGGAAACACGATGGCTGGGATGATTTTGACGAGGGCGTCGATAAAGCCTCTGACCATTGGGAGCGCATACCGACGAATGCAAAAGACCTTATGCTCATATACTTCACATCGGGAACATCCGGAAATCCGAAGATGTCCATGCATGATTTCTCGTATCCGATAGGGCACATCATGACTGCAAAACATTGGCATTGCGTTGTCCCGGACGGTTTGCACTTCTCCGTTGCGGACACCGGCTGGGCAAAAGCGGCCTGGGGAAAATTGTACGGTCAATGGATAATGGAGGCAGGGTTATTCGTTTACGAATACGAGAGATGGGAACCATCCAGGGTTCTCGATCTGATCGGCAAATACAGGATCACAACCCTGTGCTGTCCACCGACGATGTTCAGATTCTTCATAAATTCGGGGCTGGAAGGACATGATCTCTCTTCGTTGACCAACACGAACATCGCAGGCGAGGCGCTAAGTCCGGACACTTTCAATACCTGGTACAAGGCCACTGGCCTTAAACTGATGGAAGGTTTCGGTCAGACGGAAACGCCTGTCATCATAGGGAATCTCAGGGGAATGATCCCGAAGCCGGGGTCCATGGGCAAGCCTACACCTCAGTATCATGTGGATCTGATAGACGATGATGGGAACAGCTGTCCACCCGGCGTAAACGGTGAAATCGTCGTCAATATCAATCCCCACCCTGCAGGCATCACGACCGGATACTATCGTGACAAAGCCAAGACAAAAGAGCTGCAGTTCGGCGGATACCATCACACTGGAGACATCGCCTGGAGAGACGAGGACGGGTATTTTTGGTATGTGGGCCGCAACGACGATATAATCAAATCGTCTGGATACAGGATCAGTCCGTTCGAGATAGAGAGCGTTCTGATGGAACATCCTGCGGTCCTCGAATGTGCCGTAACGGGCGTTCCTGACGAGATAAGAGGGCAGCTGGTCAAAGCAACGGTCGTCCTCAGGGAGAGATACGAGGCCTCCGATGCACTGAAAAAAGAATTGCAGAATTATGTGAAACACGAGACCGCACCCTACAAATATCCACGTGCGCTGGAGTTTGTAAAAGAGCTGCCCAAGTCCATAAGCGGAAAGGTCAAACGTGTCACGATACGCAATGAAGATATCGAGAGAAGCAAACAGATCAGTGGTGAGAAGAAATGAGGAACATCAACCTGCGGTACGTTGAAGAAGAATATGATGAAAACGGTGTCATCAGTCACTACAAGCTGAAATATCCTGATGATTACAACTTCGGCTATGACATTGTCGATGATATCGCTATCAACGACCCCACACGCAAGGCATTGATCTGGTGCAATCCCGCGGGAGAGGAGAGGACGTATACTTTCGCAGACATCAAACGTCTCTCAGACAAGGCTGCAAATTACCTCAGCTCCCTCGAGATAGGGAAAGGCGATCCCGTAATGGTCGTCCTCAAACGGAATTATCAATTTTGGTATGTGTCCGTGGCACTCTGCAAGATCGGCGCTATAATGGTCCCTGCAACGTTCATGCTCAAAAAACATGATGTAGAGTACCGTGTCAGATCCGCTTCGGTAAAAGCCGCAATATGCACTTCCGAAAGCGATGTCACCCAGGCATTCGATTTGGCCGAGGATGTTCCTACCTTGGAGAGAAGGATAGTGGCGAACGGAGAAAAAGAAGGTTGGCTGAATCTCGATGATGGTATCGAAAAAGCTTCGGACAAATGGGAGAGGATAGCTACAAAGGCAGACGAGCCTATGCTCATGTATTTCTCGTCGGGAACATCCGGCTATCCGAAGATGGTACTCCATGACCATCTTTATTCGCTCAGCCATCTCTTCACTGCGAAACACTGGCATTGCGTAGAACCTGACAGTTTACATCTCACCATCGCCGATACCGGATGGGGAAAAGCCGTATGGGGGAAACTCTACGGTCAATGGATAATGGAGGCCTGTGTGTTTGTCTACGACTACGATAAATTCGTGCCGTCCGACATCCTTGATCTGATCGGCAAATACAGGATCACAACCCTTTGCTGTCCACCGACGATGTTCAGATTCTTCATAAACGACGGATTGGAAAAACACGACCTGTCTTCTCTGAAACACACGACCATCGCAGGCGAAGCGCTGAATCCCGATGTCTTCTACAATTGGTACAGGGCTACCGGCCTGAAACTCATGGAGGGTTTCGGTCAGACTGAAACGACCGTAGTCATATGCTGTTCCAAAAATATGGAACCTAAACCTGGCTCGATGGGCAAACCGTCACCTCAGTACACAGTGGACATAGTTGACGAGAATGGCAAGAGTTGTCCGCCCGGCGCAAGCGGCGAGATCGTGGTCCGTGCAGATCCAAAACCCGAGGGACTCATGATATGCTACTATCGCGATCCGGAAAAAACGGCAGAGACGATATACGACGGATGGCATCATACAGGAGATATCGCCTGGAAGGATGAGGATGGGTATTATTGGTTTGTAGGCCGCAAGGATGATGTCATAAAATCATCGGGATACAGGATCAGTCCGTTCGAGATAGAAAGCGTTCTTATAAACCATCCTGCAGTTCAGGAATGTGCGATCACAGGCGTACCGGACGATGTGCGCGGACAGTTGGTAAAGGCCACGATCGTTCTGAAAAAAGGATACGAACCGACGGATGACATGAAAAAAGAATTGCAGAATTATGTGAAACACGAGACCGCACCCTACAAATATCCCAGGGCCGTGGAATTCGTAAATGAATTGCCGAAAACAATCAACGGAAAAATCATGCGTTCAGTGATAAGGGAAGGATAAAATGACCGACCAATTGGCCAACCGCACATTTGCGACCAAGATGCCTGACAGACCCGGAGCGTTCATGCTTGCAAGCAGGATTATCATGAAACGCAAAGGGAACATTGTTCGTGTCAGCTATAACAAGGACGACGACCCAAACACACTCTTTGTGGAGGTAAGGGCATCATCGGATGATCTTGATGACATAGAGAGGGAGCTGAACTCCGTAAAATACCTGAAGGAAGAAGAACCTGAGAGGGAGACTATTGTAATCAACATCAGAATGAAGGATGAACCCGGCGTACTCTACCCTGTTCTGGAGATATTCGATCGATACGACATCAACCTGTCCTATCTCAATTCGAACACGGATAATGGCAATTTCCAAAATTTCAAAATAGGACTGATCATTGAGAAACCAGAAATCGTGAAACAGGTCATTGATGACATATGCGGCCTCTATCAGGTGAATGTCATAAATTATACCGGCAGGGACAATATCCTCGACAACACGGTATCCTACATCCATCTGGGCAACGAGGTACAGAAAACGTTCAATCTTGATATGGAGACGACCATCGATTTTGTTCGGGAATCGAAAAGAATATCGAAATCCCTGCTGAGTGATGAAAAAGACCCCGGGGTCATTTTCAACAGTATAAGACTCCTGTCCGATCTCGTTTCGAACAGAAAAGGAGAAAACTTCAAACCTACCATAACCGAACAAAGGATCACAGAAAATATCGTCCTGCATGCGATAGAACCCTTCTGTGGAAGCAATATCTACATCATGGAAACGGAAAAAGAACTTCTGTTCATCGATACCGGTTTTGGGATATATGCCGATGAGACAATGGATCTGATAAAAGAGATGTTTCCCAATTTCTACAATATGAAGAAGACCATTCTCCTGACACACGCGGACATATATCATTGCGGTTTGTTGTCGACGATAGACGATGCAGACATCTATCTAAGCCAGAAATCCGCTGACGTTCTCGTTGATACTAGGAACAATCCTAACTACAAGGGGGACAATGTCTTTTATCTCGGGTTAAGCCGTTTGAGCCGCATACTTTCCGAATTTGTACCTCCTCAGGATGTCCGTTTCAAGATCCTTGGAGAAAATGTACCTGATAAGCATGAGGGCCTGCTGATGATCGATAAATTCGGATTCTCTGACATAGAATTCGAGGTGTATGAAGGAAACGGGGGACATTTGCCAGGGGAATTGTTGTTCCTTTCCAAATGTCCCGGAATCGTTTTTACGGGTGACATTTTTTCGAAGGATGACAAAAGTGTATATGGAGATACGGCAGTCAACAACATCCTGACCGAATTGATGGCAAAAGATGACTGCGATTCGGACAAAGCCAGAAAGACACTCGAGGATGTCAACAAGATGATTGAAGACCTGGACGGAGACGGTCCCCTCATATGCAACGGGCACGGCCCCATCGCAAAGCCTTAGATCATTCCATCTTAAACGATACATCGTGTTTCAGCGCAAGGTCCATAGCGACCTCCGATGCCTTTACCATGGCACACGGAATGGGACAGGCCGCGTGAAGAACGTATGGTCCGCACATTTTGTAGATCCCATTGTCGTTTATGGGCACTGAGATCGCATCCAACATGGAAATCGGTTTGAGATTTTTTCCAAGTTCTCTGATCGCAGGACATTCGCTCTTGATCTTATACACTACGTCCCCCTCCTCTGTCAGCGATGCTTCTACAACGGTCTTGAATCTGCAAACGCCGGCATCCACGGTAATCGACACATCAGTCATCAGAACTCTCCTCACACTAAGCAATCGGCTGTATGAATCAGCACGGTAATTAAGATTGCTATGGTCTCACTGGATTCCGACAATCGAATCGTATACACGTGGATTTATCAATTTCCCAACTACAGCATCACGAATGAAATGATTGTACCGCGAAAGATCTGGCTTCGTATCGACGATTTCATCCATTGTGCTTTTGATATGCGAGAAAACGGCTTTGTACACTTTACAACCGAATCCGCCGTTCGATTCTATATCTCCGTCCGCCATTGCATCGATGCTGCATCCGCCGTTGCAATAACGGTATATCTCACAATCTTTGCACTTACTACGCCTTTCTATGGAACCGATCAGAATATTCCTGAAACCATCTGACTCGAACGCTTCCGATAGATGCTCCATATCCCCTATATTGCCCATCCTGAATTGCTCGGGACACGCTTTTCCACATGGGTATAAATCGCCGTTCGGATAAATGCAGATCCACTTCGTCAGACATGAAGAATGCGCACAATCCGAGATGTTCGGCTCGCTCATCGCTGTCAGAACATACTGGAAGAATGGCATTACGGGAATATTGGATTCTTTGTCACTGATCCAATTGTCGAATGCCTCTATGCTGTTCCTGATGTATGTCTCTGCATCGATCTGGACATCCTTGTTGTCAGAACCACATCCGATCCTTACGACGGGATTATAGCAAAACGAGGCCCCCATCGAATTGAATTGATCGTATATGTGCATCATATCGTTGACATTACCGCCATGAACCGTGGTGCTGAGTGTGAACATGTGGCCCTTTCTAACCATGTACTCTATCGAATTTCTTATTCGCTCTATGTCGGCACCGGGACGAAGACCTTTTGAATAATCCCCTTCGTAAGACACACCGAGATTTATCCTGTTGTTCTTGCAGAACTCTATGAATTTCGGTTTTAAGAGCAAACCATTGGTCTGAATGGTGTTTCCGCACCTTTCCAGATTCCTTCCGAAGTATCTCCTTTCCGTTTTCAACGCTTGTTTGAAAAATGCTTCTGTGGCCAGTAACGGCTCTCCGCCATGCCATATGAACCGCGTTGAATCGTATTCCTCATGCACTAGCCGTATTGACTTCTCCAGAACTTCGGTGCTCATAACGTCATCGGAGCACTCAGATGGCCTGTGGTAACAGTGCCTACACCGGAGATTGCAATCCAGTGTCGGTTTCATGATCACGGAGATGAACTGCTTCAGAACCGACACCTCGAAATAATTTCTCCGATAGGGGAAAGATCACTCAGAATGGCCAATAGCAGTATGAACAACAGGTACCGTCCTGTGAAACATAGGCGCAACAGACGATGAGCGCAACCACAATCAGTACGCAGCTGGCATCACATTTGCGACCGCAACACGAATAGCATCCAGGTCCACCCGTGTGGTCAACGTCCTCATGACCTGTCGGGGGCTTGTAGTTCATTCTCGTTACCGAGGGCATGGATTGGGCTTCGTACTGCTCTGTCAATTCCTTTGTGGACTGTGAATCACTGGACATTATCTCACCATGGGCCTATGCGTCCAGCAAAGACCCTACTGCCTCGGATTCCCCTACAGATATATTAAATTGTTGCGAGCATTTAGGGAAGGCAGATGTTTGGATATACCATACCTATCGAGAGTATGCTCTCGAGTACCGATGCAAGGGTCTACAGGAACTACTACTGTGAAACCTGCCATCAACTGAGACAGGAATATGGATTCCTCTCGACCGCGATCGTGAACTACGAGATGACTTTCGCGAATATCTTCCTGAATTCACTGCTTGACGACGGGACCTTCATCGAAACACAGCCGAAGGGAAGAATATGCATTCTCAGACGTACTACATGCAGGACGGAGCTCATGAGACAGCTAACGGCCTACACCGTATTGATCGCCAACAATGGATTGATCGACGACAAAATTGACGCACCTTCGCTGAAATCCAATCTCGGCCTACTGGTCCTGAATCGTGCGATAACCAGGGCAAAAAAAGATTTTCCCGGATACGATGAGGTCATCATCGAAGATTACAGGATCCTCAGGGAAGCAGAGAAAGAGAATTGCATCGATGCAGTGAAAATGGGTCGACTCTCATCACAATCCATGCTCGATGTCTTCAAAACGATGCTTGGCGATGTGTTCACCGGAGATCTTTATGAATTGTTCAAAAACCTCGGAATATGGGTGTATGTGATGGATGCAATCGAGGACCTGGATGAGGATGCTGTAAACGGAACATACAATCCGTTCTTGGCTGGACATATGGATTTTACCAACATGAAGGAATTCATTCAGGACAACATATACACACTGACGGACACCATCAACAGCATCCTCAGGGATATCCAAACGTCTTACTCCGTTCTGAGAATGTCCCTGAGACACAACAGAACGATAATCGACAACATCATCTACCATGGCATCCCAGCATCAACACAAAGGATTCTGAAGGGAGATAAGACTATGAATCTCAGTTTCAGAAACATGATCTCTGAAAGGTTGAACAGGAATGCACCCCAATCTATGGTGTAATATACCCATTCTGGAATTAAGGTGGAGTATGAACGGAAGAACGATCACCGTATCTCTCATCGGCCTGGTAATATATGCCGTGCTGGGCGGATTCTTGGTCTCCGCCTACAGAGATGGAACCGTTGCCACAGTATACGTTGCTGTGCTGACACTATACATCCTGACACTTGTCATGATACACAGAAGATCATCCTACTACATTTGTCCTGACTGCGATAAAATGTTCGAGATCGGTTTCTTCAGAGACCTGCTTTCCCCGAACGACGGGGTCAGAGGGAAAAGATTAAAGTGCCCCAATTGTGGAAAAAAAGGATGGTTTGCGGAATACTCCGACAAATGACTCACCCCCATTTTTTATCCGTCATCCGACAGGTATTTGTCCTAATCCGATTTGCACTGTACCGTTTGAAAATTCTTTATCGGAATCAACATTTCCTTTTCCTTCATCTGTAACATGGTATGACATGTGCCAGGCGCATATAAATAGGATTTTTGTAAAAAGAAATTGAAAATACAAGAAACAGATGGAGTTGCGGAATCATGAATCATTAAGAATATCCCGACACGAAAATTGATCCGAATGTCAAAATGTCTTGAACATTATTAAAAAAAATCAATCTCTAATCGATGACTGCTAATGCCAACATTTTTATTTTCATCGGATATCGAACAGCCCGATGGATCGGGAATCTGTTTCTGATAACGTTAGCATCCTTGACATCATGTGCAAGGAGAAATACAGCGACGCCAACAACCACAAGAAGGCCAGAGATGATTTCTCTGCACAATCGAAGATGTGGATAATCCGACGCAACAATTACAGCATGATGGCCAGAGAGAACGTTGCCAAAGCTACAGAAGCAAAGAAAGAACGCGATCTATTCAATCAGAAAGTCCGGGACTCCAAGGAGAAGAGGGACGAATGTCACAGGAAGGCTGCAGAATTGAGAGAAGCGGGCGAAGAGGGTTATCACGAATTGAGAGAGGAAGGCAACAGATACCATGAGGAGGTTGCGGAAAACTCTGCCAAGGGCCAGGCCGAACATGAAAAGATGATGAAATTCTACGAAGAAGCCGATGTAGCGAGAAAATTGTCAGATGCTGCACAGAAAAAATCGATGGACTGCAGGATTGCCGCCGATGCAGAACATAAAGCGTACATTGAAAAATTAAAAGAGGTCGATGACCTCAAAAACAATCTGCCTGAAGAGCTGTAAGACGGATTGAATGAGCTGAGATGGTAAATATCAGAGTATCCGGATTGTCTGCCCTCGCAGGAGGGGCTCTTGCAGTTGCAGGATCGTACTCTGACTGGTACACGGTAGTTGCATCCGACATATCCTTCACTGGATGGGAAATCACACATAATCTCAGTCTGAGTTTTCATTCATGTCCCGCAGTAATAGCCGTTATAGGTACGATCATGATGATATTCGGCCTTCTGAAGCTCATGGGCCTATCGACCAGTACCTTGAACTCTTTGAGTGGGACATTCCTCATAATACTCGGTCTTGCCACAATAGTGATACCTTTTCTCTTCTACTACACCAATTTCCTCTATGGGAACGACTTCTCCGTGATGTTGGAGAGCGTTAGAATCGATAAGGGGATCATACTCTGTTTCATAGGTGGATTCCTGGGAACGGTGGCCGGCATCACTACGATATACTCTGACACACATCAGAATTGACTGAATTCTATTTTGCTGACATCGCCGATGCTTACCTTCGACCTTACAAGTTCGGGGATCTCTCCGTATACAGCAAAAAGACCATTGCAGCATACTGCACATCCGCTGACGCCCGCAATATTTCCTATAGTTTCCAATGCATATGACATCTCTTCCGATTCTCCTTTCACCACGAGGTTTCCAAGTGCCGTAGCACAGGCATCGGCAAGTATCACATCGTCCGAAAAAACCGTACATATGCCGCTGTTGCCGAAAGACACTGAGGGCCCTACAAGACCGGATGACGAGCATATACCCTTTATTGTCCCTGTCCTTGGGATTCTGAATGCCAGATTCTCAAAATTGGAATCGTTTGTAAAAAGCCCCACTCTGGTCTCTCTGTCCGTGACCAGCGCTATATCCCCCCCATTCTCAACTATCGCATACCTTGCTCCGGCAATGGACATCCTTTCCACCGCATGGACCGCAACCGCACCGGCGACACCCGCCATCGGACCGACACCTGCCAAAACCGATGCGTCACACATCCTCTTGATCAGATCGTCATCCGAATCCTCCGCAACAATCGGCTCAAAGGATGTCCCGAAATACGGATCCTCCTGAATTTTTGCCTTTATCGTCTCTCTCGCATCGAAAATGGCATCCTTGGCAATCCGGAGATGATCAGCCTCCGAAATAATCGTCACAGCAGTCTCGCCGACTTCGAAATGAATCCTATTCATAACGTCAGGGTTACGGCGTGCGTGGGACACGATGAGAGACAGGATCCGCAAGCTATACACGATTCGTAATTAAGGTGCACTTCCCATGTCTTGGGATCGAACGTAAAGGACTTGGTCGGACATATGGAAACGCAGGATCCGCAATCGATGCACTTGTCGGGATCGCGCGTTATATGCTTATCGAGCACATTGATCCCTATTCCCGCATCCGAGAGATACTTTATCCCGGCCTTTATCCTGTCTTCGTCACCTTTGAGCTTGAGTATCAGCATTCCGCCGTCGTCCTCGATCTCTGCTTTCAGGATACTGGGCTCGATATTGAACTTCGACACCAGGACATATGCCACTGAATCCTGGATGTTGTTTTCTGTGAATGTGAGTTTATATTTCTGCTCCATTTTCTCACTCCCTTATCTCCAAAGGCTTTACGATTCCTTTTTCCGGCAGATTCGATACGGGCTTCGAGAGAAGGAACTCACCTTTCTCGATCCAGTCCTTCAGATTGGCAGCGACTGACCTCGCTTTCCTGTATGATGAAAGCGATGATGTCCTGATCCTCTGTCCTTCGTATTCGATGATCCCACTTCTCAATTCGGCGTAGCTGTACTGCTTTAGCACCGGCCTCTTGCTGCTGGTTACACTGTAATCGACCATATTGGCAAATAGCTCATCGTCTGATACCGCCGTACGCTTGATTATATCGGCATTCAGCACAGGTATGGGGATCCCCACACCTACTGCAAGAGATATCCCGTACCCGTGTATGTCCAGGCCCCTGACGAAATCATGGGTCATCTTTTTCATATCGCCTATGAGGGCGAGTGTTCTCGATCCTGCCACCGGAACTCCGTTCCTTTCCGATGATGCGGTATTGAACTGGGTGCCCTGCCATGCCACATATCCATCACCTCCTCCGAGGAAAATGTGCGTACCTATGCCTATCGTATCAAGGTGCGGATCGTTCAGCAGAGGGGACAGCTGCCCTGCGGAACTGTATGTGGCGTTTTTCATTCTGGGAAGAAGTTTTCCCATGTATGTGTGAAGCGTCCTCTCGGATGTATTGGTGGCAACCGAATAATTCTGATAAGCATTGCGCGGATCGTAAAGATAGGCCTCATTGATCGTATCCAGGGATATGTGCGTGTCTATACTCTTTCTGACGTAACAGTCGGTACCAGACCCCCACGCCTTCAGATGTATCTTTTTTCCTGCGACCAGATCCTCTATGACATGTGCGCCTCCATATCCTTTCTCTGAGTTCTCGGTCATCTGCGTGGCACCTATATATGTGTCCACTGCCGCCAGACCGCCGTATGCCTGAACGTCATTCAGGAATATGCTCGTCATCCTTATCGGCGGATCAGAATGACCGAAATTTAGAAACGCACCCGAGGAACACATGGCACCGAAAGTTCCAGTAGTCACCACATCGACCTCTTCGGCCGCTTTCTCCGCGCCTTTGTCTCTGACGAGGTCTATCACTTCTTCGGCGGTGTACACCACTGCCTTTCCGTGACTGATCTTCTCATTTATTTCCTCGTATGTCTTTGCCATGATATAACCTTCAGATGAGTTTCTTCGCTTTGGCGAGTTCCGCATTCAGTACGGAACCGCCTGCACCGCCCCTTATGGTGTTGTGCGAAAGTGCGAACATCTTGTAGTACTCGTCCTTCTTCCTGACCCTTCCTACGGTAACGGCCATTCCCTTGGACCTTCCCACTCCTCCCGCGAACACGTCGAACGCGGGTTGAGGTCTGTTCTGCTCCGCTCTTACTATTATCGGGAATTCCGGTGCAGAAGGAAGTTTTAGCTTTTGTGGTTCGCCTTCGAAATCAGCCAGAATCCTTACGACGTCTTCTACGGCCGGTTCATCTTCCATCTTGATGACCAGTGATTCTAGATGACCGTCTACCACTGGCACTCTGGCACAGTTCGCATACACATTGAACTTCGCGAATCTGAACTCCTTGTTCTCGTACTTTCCGAGCATCTTCGCAAGTTCGATTTCCATCTTCTCTTCCTCGCCGCCTATGTACGGAATAACGTTTCCCACGGCATCTAGCGACGGAACACCCGGATACCCTGCACCGGAAAGTGCCTGATACGTGGAGACGAAGATGTCCTTTAGACCGTAAGCGCTGTTCATCGCCGCCAAAGGTGCAGCGATACCCGTGGACGAACAGTTCGCGTTCGTTATTATGAAACCCCCGTTATCGTAGGTCGGCTGATCCATTATGGAGTATATGTGATCCGAATTGACTTCCGGAATCAGTATCGAAACGTTCTTGTCCATTCTGTGTGAGCCCGCGTTTGTGAATACGCCCACGCCCTTACCGGCCAGTTCCGTCTCTGTCGGACCTGCAAGATCGGATGGTATACCACTGAAAGCGATCCTTGCATTCTTTGCGATCTTGGAAACATCCAGAGTCTCGACCCTCCTCTCAAGAGTCTCCTCTTTAAAGACGTAATCTCTAACCTTCAAAACGTCACACAATTTCTTACCTTCGGACCTTTCAGACGCATAAAGCCCTTCCACCTCGAAATAGGGATGGTCCTCCAACATCTCTATGAATCTCTGTCCGATCATTCCGGTCGCGCCCAGAACAGCGACTTTTATCTTACCCATTGTTGCCTCTCCGCAAACTGTATGAGCGGTCGTTACACAGTAGATATCTTAAATGTATCCTGTCAATAATATTCGTTTAAGAATATAATTAGGTGAAAATAATACTCTGAAGACTTATTCAAAGATGTGCATCTGCCTTACTTTGGAAATGTGCAGTATCACTTCGGCTACCTGCCTGGCTTCTTCTTCCGATAGGCTGACTTCCTCGCAAAGCTCATGATACCTGTCAATCACCTCGCGTTCTTTCGCCTCATCCCATTTGTTCTGTCCCGTTTCCTTCTTGACTTTAGCAAGCTCATCAGCGATCTCCAAACGTGTCGCTATCAATTCAACGATCTGCTGATCGATGTCCCCGATCATATCCCTGAGCTCTTTCGCATTGGTCATATGTCCTACCAGCCGGTGAATACCGTTCAATATATATTATTTGAACGCATGCGTTCGGGTTTAAATATAATCCGCATAATATACTTCTATGTTCTCGAACGAGAAATCCGACTTCGCGGTCCCCGTGATAGGTTCTTTGCTTCTAGCAATGACATTGTTCATATACGGACTCTACTCCATCAACTACAAGTACGATTTTCTTACGTCGTCCTATTCGATATTGACGGTATTGTTCGTCTTCAGTATACTTCTGACGTTCTTCGCCGTCGCATCGCTTTGGAAAGCATATATGATCGAAGGAATGACGTTTCTTCTGGTCGGTGCGATCTCCCTTTGTACAGGCGTACTTGGATTTCAAAATATCAGGGATGACATCATCATCCTGATCGTTGTGATTCTCGCAATCGTAGTGGCATTCATGTCCTATAGGGCCGGAGATATCATCACACTCTCCATTAATGTCCTGGTGGCCATTGCATCCGTCGGAATGCTTTCCTCGATAGATTATGACTACGTCGTGGTCTTCGGTATCCTGACATTGATAGCTGGAATTATCGCACTGTATGCATCCGTGGACGATTGGATGCTTGTCCAGGACGTGGCATCGGAGTATGCGGACGACCTGTATGGTGACGAATGCATCTGCGACGACGAAGAGTGCTGCTGCAACGGCAAAGAAGAACAATAAATCTCATATGGGGGTTAATACCCCCCATCCTTTTGCACAATTCTGTACTTCGATAACCATAATTATGTAGGTGCTGTTCAATATCCATTCATGGAAAGGACAATATCTGCTTTCAAGGGATACCCCTCACAGGAGGCGATAGCCACGATGATGCTCAGGTTGGGCATCTGTGTGAAGAACGGCTCCGCATATTGCGGCGATATCGAACTTTCCGATTCCGCTCTCGGTCGTGCCGCGGGCGTTGATCGCAGGGTTGCAAGGGCAACCATAGACAAGATATGCAGGACCCCTTCCCTTTTGGCGGTATTTTCAAAGATGAGGTCCATGTCCCTACTCTCGGATGTTGCACCGGAGATCGGTTGTACAACCCTTGAGATAATACCCACGGACGCGCACATGCCTGGAATACTGGCCGATGTCACTGCAACGATATTCAGCGCGGGCGTGTCGGTCAGACAGGCGGTGGTGAATGATCCTGGCCTTCAGAAGAACGCCCACCTGATAATCGTCATCGACGGCCAACTGCCTCCCGAATATCTGCCCAGGCTCAAGCTCTGCCGCGGTGTCAGTAGCATCACGATAAGATGACTCTCTGACCCCCTCTTCATACATCAGCGGATTCCTTGATACGGGTCCCCTTTGCGTCCTACATTCTCAGAAGTGGTATTCCTTCATACTGCGGACACTCAGTCCCTTTCCCTTGGCGACCTCTATTGCACCGACCGCCATGTTCGCACCGTTCGCGGTCGTGATGAATGGTATCTCCAGTTCCACCGCCAAACGGCGCATCATATATCCATCCCTTCTGGCACCAGACTTCATAGATGGTGTGTTGATGACCATTTTGATCTTGTGCTCCCTCATAAGTCCAATGGCATTGAGACTCTGTTTTTCCGAAACCTTGAATACGGTCGTTGTGGGAACCCCGTTCTCCCTGAGGAACGTAGATGTTCCCTTTGTTGCGTATATAGTGAACCCCATGTCGATCAGTTTCCTCGCGGAATCCAGTATATGGGGCTTGTCGTTGTCGTTGACTGTTATGTAGACGCCTCCTTCGGTCGGAAGGATATTGCCTGCGGCTGTGAGAGCTTTGTAACATGCGGTATAAAAATCGTCGTCGATACCCATGACCTCTCCGGTAGATTTCATCTCCGGAGTGAGGATTGAATCCACGCCTACAAGTTTCAGGAACGGGAATACGGACGCCTTGGTCGCATAATGGTCTATTGGCACATATGGCTTCAGGAATCCAAGTTCTCTGAGCGTCTTTCCGAGCATTATCTGCGTTCCGATCTTCGCAAGAGGAACGCCTGTGGCCTTGGAGATGAAAGGCACGGTGCGTGACGACCTTGGGTTCGCCTCTATCATGTATATCTCGTTATCTTTGACCGCAAGCTGCAGATTCATAAGGCCTTTGATCCGAAGCGCCAATGCAACTTTCCTCGAGACATCTATGATGCCGTCGATGATCTCGGGCTTCAAACTGAACGGAGGGAGCACCATCGTCGCATCTCCGGAATGTACACCGGCGTACTCTATGTGTTCCATTATGCCACCTATGTAGACATCCTCTCCGTCTGAAACGATATCGACATCTATCTCGATGGCCTCCGTTAGATATTTGTCTATCAGGATCGGATGATTACTGGAGACCTTGACTGCCGTCGCGACATACGTCTCCAACTCCTCCGTCGAATATACAATCTCCATCGCACGTCCTCCGAGAACGTACGATGGCCTCACCAGGACCGGATATCCGATCCTTTCGGCGATCTCTTTCGCTTCTTCGAAGGAGTATCCGGTACCCGATCTCGGCTGTTTGATATTCAGCTCATCCATCAGCTTGGAGAACCTTCTACGATCCTCGGCGACATCCATCATGTCGGGACTGGTCCCTAGGATTTTGGTTCTGGTACCCTTCAATGCCTTTTCCAGATCGACCGCGAGATTGACGCTGGTCTGACCCCCGTACTGAACGATTACCCCGAATGCGTCCTCATTCTCCACAACATTGAGAACATCCTCCAACGTCAAAGGTTCGAAGTAAAGCCTGTCGGATATATCAAAATCGGTCGAGACCGTTTCCGGATTGTTGTTGATTATGACTGCATCGACACCTTCATTCTGCAGGGCCATCACACCATGTACGCAGCAGTAATCAAACTCGATCCCCTGTCCGATCCTTATTGGCCCACTGCCTATGATAACGACGTTCTTTTTGCCCTCATCACGTTCCACCTCGGACGAATTACCGTATGTCGAGTAGAAATACGGTGTCTGAGCAGAGAACTCCGCCGCACAAGTATCCACCATCTTGTAAACCGGAACTATGCCGTTCTTCTTCCTCATCGAACGTATCTCGAATTCATCCGATGATACCAACCCGGCGACGGTGGAGTCCGTGAATCCCATGTATTTCGCTTCCTTCAGAAGCTTTGGTGTCATAGGACCCGTTCTGAGCCTGTCCTCCATATCGACTATGTTCTTGATCTTCAGTGTGAAGAACTTGTCCCACTGGGAGAGTTTCGCCACCTCGTCTGGTGACATCCCTCTTCTGAGTGCCTCCGCGATCACGAATATGCGTCTGTCCGTGGCATGCACCAATTCATCGATCATCTCCTCCTCGGGGATGTCGAGTCTGTCAAGGTGCTGCACACCTATCTCCAGTGACCTTACGCCTTTGAGGATCGCCTCTTCGAAGGTACGCCCGATGGACATTATCTCACCTGTACTCTTCATCTGGGTCCCAAGGTGCCTATCCACCGTACGGAATTTATCAAACGGCCATCTCGGTATCTTAACTACCACATAGTCTATCGCGGGTTCGAATGCAGCATAGGTGTTCCCTGTGATCTTGTTCGGAATCTGGTCAAGTGTGTACCCGACGGCGATCTTCGCCGATATGCGGGCTATGGGATAACCGGTGGCCTTGGATGCAAGCGCAGATGATCTGGATACACGTGGATTGACCTCGATCAAACGATAATCCCCGTTTTCCGGGTTGAATGCGAATTGGACATTGCATCCGCCCTCTATGCCGAGTGCGCGTATGACCTTTATTGAAGCCGTCCTAAGGCGCTGGTGGTCACGATCAGAGAGTGTTAGGCAGGGTGCGCACACTATGCTCTCACCGGTATGTATGCCCATGGCGTCCAGATTCTCCATGTTGCACACTATGACGCAATTGTCGTCACCATCCCTCATGACCTCGTACTCGTACTCTTTCCAGCCGAGCACACTCTCCTCTATCAGCACTTGGTGTATGCGTGAGTATGCAAGGCCTCTCGCACATATCTCTTCCAATTCCTGTTCATCGTACGCAATGCCCCCGCCAGTGCCGCCCAGGGTATATGCCGGACGGACAAGAACAGGATAATTACCGATGACCTTCACCGCATCCTTCGCCTCTTGCAGTGTATGGACACTCCTGCTTATCGGTACCGGCTCTCCGATCCTCTCCATGGTTTCCTTGAAAAGTTCACGGTCCTCGGACATCGCGATTGCATCGGGCTGTGTACCAAGAAGTGTGACGCCCAGCCTCTTCAGCTCACCACTCTCGGCAAGTTCCGAACAGATATTGAGGGCAGTCTGCCCCCCCATGCCCGCAAGGATGCCGTCTACACCCTCCTTTTCGATGATCTTTGCAATGATCGACGCCCGCAGAGGCTCGATATAGACGCTGTCCGCCATATCGAGGTCCGTCTGTATCGTCGCCGGATTCGAGTTGACGAGAACCGTCCTGTACCCTTCCTCCTTGATGGACTTGCAGGCCTGTGAACCTGAGAAATCGAACTCGGCGGCCTGCCCTATCACTATCGGACCGGATCCTATCACCATGAGTTTTTTGTATTCCCGCTTCATCTTCCGGCCTCCATGTTCTTTCCGAACCTATCGAAGAGGAACATCGTATCCCAGGGACCGGGCGATGCTTCCGGATGATACTGCGCCGTGAAAATGGGAAGGTCCTCGTGCACCAGACCTTCCACCGTGTTGTCGTTTATATTTACCTGATTGACCACAAGCCCCGTGCCGTCCAGACTATCAGCGTCTACGGCGTATCCGTGGTTCTGGGAGGTTATGTAGACTCTCCCCTCGAACCTGACGGGCTGATTGGACCCCCTGTGCCCGAATTTCAATTTGTATGTTTTTCCGCCGAGACCGAGCGCCACCATCTGACTCCCGTAGCATATGCCCATGAGGGGCATCTTGGACGCGAGATCGTCCACTGTTCTCGCTGTCGTCTTGAGCATCGCCGGATGAGCCGGGTCTCCCGGTCCGTTGCTGATGAGCACTCCGTCAACGCCGGCATCAACGATCTCTCCCGCGGACGTGTCGTAAGGGAAAATGATGACGTTGAATCTCGAATTGAGATTTCTTATGATACTCGCCTTCGCACCGCAGTCGATAACACCTACCGTGAGATCCTTCTTGTTGTCATATCTGGTGACCTTTCTAGGAGAGACCTCTGCGACAAGATTGCTCTCAGAAGGTGCCGGCATCTTCCTGAGCGTTCCGATCATGCCATCCACCTCGTTCTCGTCCTTCACGATCGCTCCCTTGAGGGTTCCCGAACTGCGTATCCTTATGACCAGTTCCCTTGTGTCGATACCGGAGATGGCTGGAATCTTATGATCCTTCAGGAACCTGTCTATGGTCGCTCCGCCGTACATCGAAGAGGGCTCTTTGCAATATTCCCTGACCACGACCCCCCTGACATGAACGGCATCCGATTGATTGAAAGCATCGTTCATACCGTAATTGCCGACAAGCGGGTAGGTGAAAATAAGCAACTGTCCAAGAAAAGAAGGGTCCGTCAGACCTTCCTGATATCCGCCCATGCCCGTAGTGAAAACGACCTCTCCGACTGAGGAGCCTTCATATCCGAAAGCCTCTCCTTCGAGAACCGTCCCGTCCTCGAGAACCAGGAAATTAACTGCCATCGGAAAGTTATCACAATCACGTACCGTATATAATAACTCCCTTATGTACATGACAGCCTGACGACCCAGTTGTCCAATGACAGACAAAATATCCAAGATTGAACGAAAGAACAAAATGGGCTTACACCATAGTCCCTTCAGATGCGTGTTCTCGAACAGAATCGGACCCCTGACGGAATAATCGTGCAGATAGAAACAGATGATGACATTTGGCACCTGTTCAACGTGATAGAGACGTCTGATCTTGTTACCGCATCCACGACACGCAGAGAGGAGAGAATTGCAGATAAGATCAGGGCGGAGAGGGCGGAGAAGAGGAGGATGACCCTCGGCATCAGGGTGGAGAAGATAGAATTCTCGGATTCTGACCTTCGCCTTAAAATACTCGGAGTGATAGAGAACGGCCCGCAGGACATCGGTCAACACCACACGCTCATCATAGAAGTGGGTGACAGACTGACGATCCAGAAGACAAGATGGAAGAGAACGCAGTTGGAAAGACTCGAGCGTGCCGTCAAGGACACGGCAAAACCGAGGATCGTGTTCGTTTCCCTGGATCAGGACGAGGCGACCATAGCCGTGATGAGACAATACGGTCTGAAAGAGATCGCCAACATTCGTTCCATGAGGTCTGGGAAGCAGTACGTGGAGAAGGAAAACGGTAACGACTACCACGGGGAGATCATCGAGAAATTGAAACCGCTGGTCGAAGAGGATATGCCGCTTGTACTGCTCGGACCCGGTTTTGAAAAAGAATTGCTCGCAGACTCTGTGAAACAGAAAGACGCAGCATTGTCCTCGAATGCATACGTCTATCATACCGGACAGTCGGGGATGCAGGGCATAAACGAACTCATGAAGAAGGGCATAGGCACGGATGTCCTGAGAAAATCAAGGGTAGGGATCGAGATGGAGGCCGTGGAGAATCTCATGGAAGAGATCGGGAAAGACGGCCTTGCAACATACGGGACCGTAGAGGTCAGCAATGCCGCAGCCGCCGGTGCGGTCAGAACTCTTCTCATACTTGATTCCAAACTTAGGGACGGCGATTACGACAGGATGGTCAGGGATACAGAGTCACAGAAGGGCAATGTAGTGGTGGTCTCAGAACAACATGATGCAGGCAAGGAACTGGGTGCTCTGGGCGGTTTTGCCGCGTTACTGCGGTACAAGATTCCGTAGGTCGCCTCTGATTATTCTTCAGATGTTGTTATGCCGTCGCGCATTATACAAATGTTTTTTAAGTGAATATCCTTAATCCATCCCGCTCAGCGGTGGCTTCCTGGTCATAAGACGACCTGCTGCTGAACTTGAGGAGTGAGAAATGAAAAGCAAAGGAGATGTCCTTGGGATACTCGACCGTAACGTAGCGATCTGCGATACCACCCTCAGGGATGGAGAACAGACGGCGGGTATCGTATTCGCCAACATCGAGAAGTACAAGATAGCACAGATGTTGGACGATGCCGGCGTACCGCAGATCGAATGCGGCATTCCAATAATGGGCGGTGACGAAAAGGCGGCCGTCAAACACATCGCACACATGGGACTCAATGCATCCGTACTCGGATGGAATAGAGCGACGATCGCAGACGTGGACTCGAGTCTCGACTGTGACGTCGATTCAGTTGCCATCTCCATGTCATCCTCGGACATCCACATCGAAAACAAACTCAGAAAGACCCGCCAATGGGTCCTGGAGCAGATCTCGGCATCCGTTCAACACGCAGCTGACCACGGGATGTACATATCGTGTAACGCAGAAGATGCGTCCCGTGCCGACCTAATGTTCCTGATAGACTTTGCCAAAACGGCAAAAGAAGCCGGTGCAAACCGCATAAGGTATTGTGACACCATCGGAAGAGAGGATCCGTTCACAGCATATGAGAGGATAAAAACGATCATTAAGGTCGTGGGCATCGATGTGGAAATGCACACCCACAACGATTTCGGAATGGCCAACGCCAATTCTGTCGCAGGAGTCAAGGCAGGTGCAAAATTCGTCAGCACTACTGTAATGGGCATCGGAGAGAGATCCGGGAACGCTGCCCTCGAAGAGGTGGTCATGACCTGTCGCCACATCCTGAATCTGGAGACCGGTGTCGACACCAGAAAACTGAGACCGCTTGCAGAATTCGTTTCAAAGGCCGCAAACCGTCCGATCGAAAAAGCGAAACCTTTCCTCGGAGAGAACTGCTTCGCACACGAAGCCGGCATACACGCGGACGGCATCATCAAGAATGCCATGAATTATGAACCGTACGACCCGGAGGAGGTCGGACTCACCCGGAGCATCGTCATAGGGAAGCACTCCGGTTCCAAGACCATTATGACGGATCTTGCAGCGAAGGGCGTCGAACTCTCGCATGAAGATGCTGAAAAACTTCTGGTACTGGTCAGAAGGGCCTCAATAAACGTTCACAGGAGTCTGTCCTCGGATGAACTGCTGTACCTGTACCGCGATATGATCGACAATGTAGACACTTTCGACGACAAGGTCTGAGCGAATGAGATCCGAGACCCGCGAGGGATACACTGACTCTGACTCACGCCGGTCATCCTGTCGGACCAGAGACGATTGGATGGGGCCCGGTTCATGGTTTGAATACAGTATGACCGAAGAACGGTCTGACCTTCCCGACGACAAGGTCTGGAACGAAAAATACGTTGTGACATCCGTTGAAGACGAAAGGATCGTGTTCGACCATTACGAGAACGGGAAAAAGCTAGAACAGGTCATCGGCAACAGAGACTGCGCCAATGGCATCATAGGAATGAACGGTCTCCACAAGGTCGGTAACGAAGAGCTGGACACCTCTTTCGGAAAGGTCTCCGTCTGCGTATACAGATCGGACCGTTGCGGCGGCGGAACGGAGATTTTCATCGACTCGCAGGGCATGATGTACAAAAGCATAGAGAGTCAACTCTGGTCGATGGGCATAAGACATTCGGTAACGAGGAAACTTGTGAATAGAGGATAGATCGCTTCTAGGCAGCAGAATCCTCGACATTGACCTTCTTCCTCTGCCTGCCCCCTGTCTTCTTGATCTTCCCCTGCGCGATGGCCCATTCGTAGTTTTTGATCTCAGCAGATGATATCAGGACCTTGTCCCCCTTGGAGAATTTTCTTCCTGTCGCCCAGTTCGTGAATGCGGATATCACACGGTATTCGTCTGCATCCATCACTATCTCCGTGGTGTTGACACGACCTCTCATCTCTGAATACGTTCCCGCGAACACTGTGATGCCGCCATCCTTCACCTCGATGACTTTGTTGCAGACGGTGTCCAGGAAATACCTGTCATGCGTGACGGTTATTATCGTCCCATCATACTCGGTCAGCGCCTCTTCCACAGCATGACGTGCCGGAATGTCCAGATAATTCGTCGGCTCGTCGAGTATTAGGAGATTAGTCTCCTGCAGCAGCATCAGAGTCAGTGCGACCCTGGCCCTCTCTCCGCCCGAAAGGGTCCTCATCGGCCTATCGACCTGATTTCCGGTCAACAACATCCTGGCCAGAAGATTCCTCGCCTCGGCGCGCCTGTCCTTTCCTATTATCTGGAGGATCTGCTCCTCTGCGGTAAGATCCAATGTCAGACTCTCGTGATGCTGTGCGAAGTATCCTATCTTCGCCCCGGGCGCAATCCATAGCTCGCCATCGCTTGGGATCTCCTTCAGCAATGCCTTGATGAGTGTGCTCTTACCTTCGCCGTTCGCTCCGAATATCCCTATCTTCTCCCCTTTGTGTACATCCAGATCTATCCCCGAGAGTATCCTTTTCCCGCCCAGCTCAACGGACAGGCCCTTTGTGACGATCATGTTCTTTCCGGACTTCGGTGCGGCCTGTATCTTCACGGTGATCTCCTTCGCTTTGTCGGGCGCCTCCTTTTTGTCCATACGATCGATCATCTTCTGTCGGGTCTTATGTGCCGTAAGGAACCATTGATCGTTGTGCAGCTGTTCGGCTATCTCCTCCTGCTTCCTTTTCTGGCTGACGTATTTCCTGTATTCTTTTTCAAGACGCTCCAGCTCCATCATCTTCTTCGTGATGAACGTCGAATAATTTCCCTTGTACTCCGTGGTCCTACCATGGGATATCTCAGAGACACGTGTGACAACCTTATCGAGGAAATATCGGTCGTGACTTATCACCACTATTGCACAGTGTGAGTCGAGGATGTAATCCTCCAACCATTCGACCGTTTCGATATCCAGATGACTTGTCGGCTCATCCATGAAGAGGAGATCGCACCCCTCGGCCTGTATAAGTGCACGCGACAGCATGACCTTGGTCCTCTCGCCTCCGCTGAGTGAATCCATCGTCCTGTCCATCACATCGACGGAAAGCCCGACCTTCTTCAGTGTGGCTATCTGCTTCCCTTCGTTGTCTGTACCGGACCTTGCCACCTCCTTCTCGAGTTCGGCATACCTGGTCGTTATGGCATTCCAGTCGAGATCACCGCCCGCGGCCATCTTCTTATCGAGCTCGCGCATCATCTCACGGACCTGCTCGATCCGACCGTAGGGGCGCCCCAGAACATCCCTGACGGTGAAATCCGACGATGCCTCCGCGAACTGCGGGAGATAGCCTATGCGCTCCGTATTCCTGATGATATCGCCGGTATCGCACTTCTCGTCACCGAGTAGGATCTTCATAAAGGTGCTTTTTCCTGCACCATTGACACCGATGAGCCCTATCGTGTCCCCCTCGTTTATCTGCATGTCGGCCTTCGTCAGCACCTTGAGGGGACCGAACGCTTTAGTCAATGATTCTGCTCTGAGCAACATCTTTACACCGTATACCGAAGAAATGGATCGTTCCGAATACCGTCCGATCCTCAGCTCTATGCCGCCTTCACGGCGGCATCGACATATTCCTGCCAAACCGATTTCAGATCCGGTCTTTGAACGGTCTCCATCACATAGTCGGCGAATTCATTGCCAGTGGCACCGGTATCCCTTCCAGTCATGACCAGCTTCTTTTCGAACTGTGTGCAGATGTCGAGCGCCATCTCCAGTTTTCTGCCCTTTTCCACCTCGCCTATATGATTCATCATCATGGCGACGGCTTTGATCATACTGCAGGGGTCCGCATATTGTGCCCTTCCTTCCGTCACCATTCTAGGCGCGGACCCGTGAATGGCCTCGAACATGGCGTATCTCTTTCCGAGATTCGCCGATCCGGCGGTGCCGACACCTCCCTGGATCTGCGCTGCCTCGTCGGTGATTATATCACCGTAAAGGTTGGGCAGAACGAATACCTTGAAATTGCTTCTGCGGGCCGGATCTATCAACTTAGCAGTCGCTATATCGATGAACCAATCGTCCCACTTCACATCAGGGTAGTCCCTGGCGACCTCCTCTGCAATCGACAGGAATCTCCCATCAGTGGTCTTTATTATGTTGGCCTTCGTGACCAGCGACACATAGTTCACACCGGTCTTCTTCGCATAATCGAATCCCAGTCTGATTATCCTCTCGGTCCCCTGTCTGGTAGCGACGCAGAAGTCCATGGCAAGGTCCTCGGTGACGTTGATACCGTCACTCCCCAGGGCATAACTCCCCTCCGTGTTCTCCCTGAAGAATATCCAGTCTATGCCAAGTTCGGGAACGCTCACGGGTCTGACATTGGCAAAGAGATCGAGTTCCTTTCTCATAGCCACATTCGCACTCTCGATGTTTGGCCATGGGTCCCCTTTCTTAGGAGTGGTCGTCGGTCCCTTAAGTATGACATGGCACTCTTTCAACTCGGCCAATGTGTCTTCCGGAATGGCCTTCATCACCTCGACACGTCTTTCAATCGTCAGACCGTCGATCTGTCTTATCTCCACCTTCCCCGCCTTTATCTTATCGGCAAGAAGGAATTCCATCACTTTTTGCGCAGATGCACAGATATACGGACCTATGCCGTCACCGCCGCAAACACCGATGATCAACTTATCCAATTTCGAATAATCGGTCCAATCCCCCTCTCTTTTGAGAACTTCGACCCTGCTGAGCTGCCTTCTCAAAAGGCCTCCAAACCGTTCTTGGGCCTCCCTGATCGCCTGTTCGTCCACCATTCGATTACCTGCTCGGGTATTCGCGTGAGCGTAATAAAGATGATGGTACGTATCACAGCTTGAATCCGCCGATCGTCATTTCACTGTTTTCGATCAGATCCGTCATCTGTTTCACGATGGCATCGAGGTTGTATGCAGGTATGCGGAAAAGCGTGCAGAACACCTCCAGTTCGACCCTCAGCTCCTCCCTGTACCCGTCATGCTCTCCGTTGTGATACCTCGAGATGAAGTTACCGATGCATCCCAACAACGCCAGAAAATTGGTCCTCGCCGTCGCAGGATCCGTCTTGACGCCGTACTTCTCAAAATAGACCGAGGTCCAATCGACGGTCCTGTCCACCAGGTCGTTGGTTATCTTCCACGACGAATGCGCAGTGTAAAGAAGTTCTGCGCTGCGCTCACTCTTGTTGGCCACATAAAGTTCTATCGCCAATGGGAAAGCAAGGATCACGACCAGATCGTCATTATCCTCCAGGAGCTTCCTGGACTGCTCCATCGTACTGTCGTATGCCCGCATGATTATCGTCTCGAAGATCTCTTCTTTGTTCTCGAATGTGTTGTAGAGACTGCCGTTGAGGATTCCCGCCCTCTGAATTATCTGCCTGGTCGTAGTCTTCGTATACCCGTTCTCCCTGAACAGCTCGGTTGAGACCTGGATTATCCTCTC
>Ga0172377_10000448_pt1 | contig 38801 bp, 44 predicted proteins | sample Pumphouse3metaG_FD_119749 | JGI IMG/M metagenome (GOLD analysis project Ga0172377, IMG submission 119749) | Leachate microbial communities from a municipal landfill in Southern Ontario, Canada - Pumphouse #3 metaG | ecosystem: Engineered > Solid waste > Landfill > Unclassified | place: Canada... | reverse complement strand
CCAATATTATCTATTTGATAAAAAGATTGCTCTAATGTCGTTCTTATAAATACTAAAAGTGCTTCTGTTTTTACATCTCTTAGAAGTTTTGGTTTTATTCTATTTTTGCAAGTCATATTCTTTTAATCTTTATATTTATCTCTAATTTCTTTAAATTTATCAATATTCTCAAAGAATAAATTGATTAATTTAGGTTCAAATTGTTTTCCTTTTTCTTCAAGTAAAAGTTTAAAAATATCTTCATCCCTCCAAGCTTTTTTATAACATCTATCACTTCCCAATGCATCAAATACATCTGCAACGGCAGTAATTCTTCCATAAATATGAATCTCTTTATCTTTTAGCTTTTGTGGGTAACCACTTCCATCCCATTTTTCATGATGATCTCTTGCAACAATAGCTGCTGCTTTTAAAATCTCTCTTTTTGAGTTCTTTAAAATATTATAGCCATTCATTGAGTGTTCTCTCATAATTTCCCATTCTTCAGGAGTTAGTTTCCCAGGTTTATTTAAAATTGAATCAGGAACACCAACTTTTCCTATATCATGCATTGGACTTGCTGTAAAAAGAATTTCACATTCTTTTTCATTTAAACCATATAATGTTGCTAAAAGTCTTGAATATTCAGCTACTCTTTTTACATGATTTCCTGTTTCACTACTTCTACTTTCTCCAATTTCTCCCATTTTATAGATAATTTCTCTTTGCGTTTCTTCAATTTCTTTATGTAATTCAATTATTTCTGTTATTTCTTTTCTAATACTCATATATTCTAAAATTTCACCATTTAAATTCACTATTGGAACGATAGTTGCTAGAAACTGATGAACTTTTCCATCATTTAGGATATTGTGAATTTGTCCCTTCCAAATTTTACCACTTTCAAGATGTTCCATTATTTTAGAGTTAACTTCTTCTAAAGGAAAAATTCTTTTTATAATATTATATGGTTTCCCAATGATTTCATCTGGTGTATAACAACTTACTTCATAAAATCGTTCATTTACATAAGTGATAATTCCTTTGGTATTTACTCTTATTATAATACTACTTATATCCATAGCATTTTCGTAAAGTTTTGAAAGATTTAGAACTTCTTGAAAGTTGTTCTGAGATATATTAAATTGTTCTTTTAAGTATTGTTTCGTTCTTTCAATTTCAGTTATATCGCTTCTAATTGCTATAAACTCTATTACATTATTATCTGCATCTAAGATTGGATTTATTATTGTATGAACCCAATACTCACTTCCATCCTTCTTTCTATTTTTAACTATTCCTCTCCATGGTTCTTTTAAATCTTTTATTGTATGCTACATTTCTTTAAATACAGAAGTAGCCATATCTCTATGTTTTATAATATTATGAGGTTTACCTATAACCTCTTCTTCTATATATCCAGAGATTTTACAAAAAGCTTCATTTACATAAGTTATTATTCCCTCTGAATTTGTTTTTGAAACAATAAAACTTCTATCTACTGTATCTTTATATTGATTTAAAAGTTGAGTTTTATAAAAAACTTCATCTTCTATATCTTTATCATTTGTGAACATATCAGTTTTTAAAACCAATTCTTCTATCATATATGGCTTTTTTATAATTTCTCTTACACCCAGTCTAAAAGAGTCTCGTATTAAATTTGGAGATATATTTCCTGTTATAATTAATACTTTTATTCTTAATTCATCTAAAATTATTTTTCTATGTTTTACTAAAAAGTCATAACCATTTGATTTTTCTAATTCTAAATCTAATAACAATAAATCAATTTTATTTGTTTTGATTAAATTTAGTGCCTCTTCAGTAGTTGATGTTTCCAATATATTATAATTTCTATTAGAAAAAATATCTCTTAATTGTTCTCGAACAACAAAAGAATCATCTACGATTAAAATAGTTTTTGACTTATTTTTTTCTATTTGGTTTATTAGATTTGGAATTTCTGAAATTTTATAAATAAAGTTTTTATCTTTGTTTATAAAATCTATAATTCCTTTTTGATAAGAATTTTCTCTTAATTGAGAATCTGTTTGTGATGTAAGTACAATTATTTTAGGGTTAGATAAAGATAACTCTTTTATAAGTTCATATCCATTTCCATCAGGAAGGTTTATATCTAAAATAATATAGTCTATTTTTATTGAATTTATCTTTTCTCTTGCATCTTTTAGAGTAGTTGATAAAAAAGTATTAAATCCATAATTTAAAAAAATATTATTAATAATTTTAATCATTGAAGTTGAGTCTTCTACTATTAAAATATTGAAATTTTTTGTTTTGAATTCAAAAATATCCATATTAAACAACTCCTTTTTTTCTTTTTCTTAAAGTAGATCTGGATTATTTGGTTTCCCAAATAAATAACCTTGAAAATAAGAACATCCCATAGATACTAATATTTCGTGTTGTTCTTTTGTTTCTACACCTTCTGCTATAACTTCTAAGTTAAATTTCCCACCAATAGATAAAATAGTTTCAACTATTGAAAAATCATTTGTATCAATAAGAATATCTCTTATAAAAGATTGATCTATTTTTAATTCTTGTATTGGTAATTGTTTTAAATAAGCTAAAGATGAATATCCAGTTCCAAAATCATCAATTGATAAAGTAACTCCTATTTCAAATAATTTTTTTATTTTTTGAAGAGTTTCTTCGACATTTTTAATTAATAAATTCTCTGTTAATTCTAATCTTAATTTATTAGGATTTATATTATGCTCTTTTATTAAAGAGTCTACTAAGTCTACAAAATTATCTCGTTCAAATTGTTTTGGACTAATATTTACAGATATTCTCCACTCTTTTTTTTCTTTATCCTCTTCCCATTGTTTTATTTGATTTATTGCTTCTATTAAAATCCATTTTCCTATTGATATAATTAAACCTGACTCTTCTGCAATTGATATAAAAGAGTTTGGAGGAATGAGTCCTCTTTTAGAATTCCATCTAATTAATGCCTCAACACCAATAACACGACTTATATTATTTTTAGTTAATATTTGTTTTTGATAGTGAAGAACTAACTCTTTTCTTTCGATTGCTTTTCTTAATTCTTCTACCATTTGGGCTTTTTCTTCTATCATTTGCTGTAATTTAGGATCAAAATAACTGAATCTATCCCTACCTTTTTCTTTTGAACTATACATGGCAGTATCTGCATATTTCATTAATTCATCTAAATTAGTATTCTTTCTGAACAAGATTATTCCAATACTTGTTGTTAATCTTAATTCATGTTCCAATATTAAATATGGTTTTTTAATCTCTTTTAGAATTTTTTTTGAGATTATATTTATATCTTTAATAACAAGTTCTTTATCATTAGATTTAGTATCAATTAGAATAACAAATTCATCTCCCCCTAATCTTGCTACAAAATCTGCTTCTCTGAGTATTTTTTTTAATCTTTTTGCCGTTTCAATTAAAACTAAATCCCCAGCTGTATGCCCTTTAATATCATTAACCATTTTAAAATAATCTAAATCAATAAATAATAATGCTCCATAATGATTTTCTCTTTTAACTCTTTTACTCATAAAAGAGAATATTTCTCTTAACATCAATCGATTTGGTAGTTCAGTTAGATGATCATATTGTGCTAATTGAAGAATTTCTTTTTCTTTTTCTTTGATTTCACTAATATCTAGAATCGCTGAAACTCTCACATTTTTATCTAATATTTTTATATTTTTACCTCTTAAAATAGCAGGAAATGTTGAACCATCTTTTCTTAACAAAATTGATTCATAAGCTTCTTGATTATCTTTTTTAATAACATGTTTGACTAAATTTTTTGATTCTGTGGCTATAAAATCCAAGGCATCTTTATTTATCATTTCTTCTTCAGTAAAACCTAAAAGTTTAGTGGCAATTTTATTAACTTGTATACATTTTTGATTTTCATCATAAATAATTATTCCCTCTAATGTGGAATCAATTATAATTTTAAAAGTTTCAATAAACTCATCTTTTTCTTTTAAAATTTGCGCTTCTAATTTTTTTTGTTCAGAAATATTTATACCAAATTGAATATTCACTTTTCTTCCATCAGTCCATTGTGAAATATGGCTAACAAACATATAATCTTTATTATTTAGTGTATTTTTATGTTCCCAATTATATAAAGTTCCAAAAGGAAGTAAATTTGGTTCAATTTTATTTTGATTTAAAGGACAAAATCCACAAGGTTTATTTTGTTTATTTTGTAAAACTTTATAACATGTTTTACTTAATATTTCTCCAAATTCTTCTTTACATTTTTTATTAGCATAAAGAATCTCATGGGTAGATAAATCAATTATATAAATTAATGCGCCACTATTTTCAACTATTGTTTGAATTTCTTTTAACATAAATTATAATTCCTTTGTCTAGAATTTAAAAGTTTCCCCTATGCTTTTAGCTTTAACTTCATTTTTCCCTTCAAACTCTTTTTCGTTTGCATTTGATACAACTAATTTTGCAATTTCATCGGTTAAAACTGCAACATCATGTGTCTGTGATGCAACTGCTGCATTTTGTTGAGTTTGTCTGTCTAGTTGAGTTACCGCATCATTTATTTGTTCAATCCCTGAAAGTTGCTCTTTACTTGACATCTCAATATCTTGAATTAAATTTATTGTATTTGTTATATTTTGGTTTAACTCTCTATATCCACTAATCATATTATTTGCTATTTGCTTTCCATCATTAGCTTTTTTTGTGGCATTTTCAACAATTGTTTTTATCTCTTTTGCAGCTTCTGCACTTCTATTTGCTAGATTTCGTACTTCCGCTGCAACAACTGCAAATCCACGTCCTGCTTCACCTGCTGTTGCTGCTTCAACGGCTGCATTTAAAGAAAGAATATTTGTTTGAAATGCTATTTGATCAATTACGCTTATTGCTTCATTTATAGAATTAACTTGTAGATTTATCTCTTCCATTGCAATAGTTGTTTGATTTGCTAATTTCTCACCATCAGAAGCAGACTTAGTAACGCTGTTTGAATAAGTTGCCATTTTTGCTATATTTTGCGTATTATTTCTTATATTTCCAGTTATCTGTTCTAATGCTGCTGCTGTTTCTTCTAGGGAACTTGCTGCCTCATTTGAACTTATATTTAATTTATCTACATTGGTTAAAAGAATATTTGAACTTTCATCTAAAGTTAATCCATTTGATTTATTTTCAATCAACATTTGAGTTATCGCTTTTCCAAGATTATTTATATCTTTAAATAAAGTTCTAAAATTATTTTGTACAGAATCTTCATCTAATCTTTTCAAATAATTATAATTACTATAACTTTCTAAAATAATCAGTGCTTGACTAATTGTATCTTTCATATTATCAGCTAATATATTTATAGATTTTGCAATATAATTTAATTTGATATTTGAAGTGTTTGTGTGATAGATTTTATCAGTAAAAGTACCAGCAGCCATTTTCTCTGTTACAAGTAATAGCTCTCCAAAAATCTGTAATTCTTCATTTTGTTTTTGATTTAATAAATTAAATATTGAATTAAATTTATCTATAACTTCTTGATTTAATCCTTGATATGAATTATTTAGTTCAGGTAAAGTATTTATTTTATGGTCAATATAAGATTCTAAAATATCTAAAATATTTATAATTCGTTTATTTTTATTTCTAAACATTTTAACTCTTTATTTTAGTGTTAAATAAAGTTTTGTCGCATCTGCTATTTCTTTATCTGTGGGTTTTATTCTAATTGAGATATATCTTAGTTCACCATTTACTTTTTTTGAGGGATATGCAGTAGCATTTACCCAATAAAATCCCCCATTTTTTGTTTTATTTTTAACTATACCTTTCCAAATTTTGCCTATTTGTACCGTTCTCCACAAGTCTTCAAATGCAGCTTTTGGCATATCTGAATGTCTTACAATATTATGTGGATTTCCTACTAATTCTTCTTGTTTATAACCAGCAATTTTACAGAAATCCTCATTTGCAAAAGTTATAATGCCTTTTTCATCTGTTTCAGTAACGATAATGTCATTTATTGACATTTTTATTTCTTTATTCAAAAAAACTCTTTCTATTTTTTAATTGTGTTTTTGAGCATGAGGTATAGCTTTTGTAGCTGATTCTATATTTCTAGCTTTAACTTCATGTTTCCCTTTAAACTCTTTTTCATCAGCACTACTTACAACTAATTTTGCTATTTCATCTGTTAAAATTGCAACATCATGAGTTTGTGATGCTACCATAGCATTTTGTTGAGTTTGTTGGTCTAATTGAGTTACAGCATCATTAATTTGTTCGATTCCAAGTAATTGCTCTTTTGAAGCATTTTGAATATCTGAAATTAGATTTATAGTTTGAGAAATGTTCTCATTTAGTTGTTTGTATCCATCTATCATATTTCCAGCTATTTCTTTACCTAAATTTGCTTTTACAGTTGCATTTTGAACTAAATCTTTTATTTCTTTTGCTGCATCTGCACTTCTACTTGCAAGATTTCTTACTTCAGCTGCAACTACTGCAAATCCTTTTCCAGCTTCTCCTGCTGTTGCTGCTTCTACTGCTGCATTTAGTGATAGAATATTTGTTTGGAAAGCTATTTGGTCGATTACAGTAATTGCTTCATTTATCGCTGTAACTTGAGCATTAATTTCATCCATTGAAACATTTGTTTGATTTGCTAATTTTTCGCCATGAGTTGCTGAATCAGTAACATTATTAGAGAAATTAGCCATTTTCGCGATGCTTTCAGTATTGTGTCTAATATTGCTTGTTATTTCTTCTAATGCAGCTGCTGTTTCTTCCAAAGAAGTAGCAGCTTCATTTGAACTAATATTTAATTTATCAACATTTGCTAATAAGATATTTGAACTCTCATCAAGTGTTAATCCATTTGATTTATTTTCAACTAACATCTGAGTAATAGAATCTCCAAGAGTGTTTACCCCATTTGCTAATTTTAAAAGATGTTCTTTTACCTCTTTTGTAGAGATTTTATTTAAGTATTGATATTGTGAATATTCTTCTAAAACATGAAGTACATTATCAATATTTAATTCAAGATTATCTGCCATTTTATTTAACACATCTTTTAGTTGCATTAAAGCAGGATTTGAAACATTAATATTTAATCTTTGGCATAAATCACCTTGTTCGAATTCACCCAAAACATTAATTGTTTCATCAATTAATTTTCTATCTTCTTCAATACCTTTTTTAGTTTTAGAGATATTTTCATTTACAACTCTTGACATTTCTCCAAATTCGTCTTTAGAACTATCATCAAGGAATGAAACATCTTTTATTTCTCTATTTAAATAACCAAAGAATATAAGAAGACCATCTTTGAATGAATTTAATGAGTTAACTACTATATTTGAAATAAGTATTGATATAAGAATAAAAATTATAATTGCAATTACAGCAAGAATTGCTAAAGAAGTATCTAATAAACTAAATGCTTCATCTCTTAATTCAACAGCACTTTTATTTATTTCAATAATTTTATCTTCAAGTTTTAATCCAACGGTAACCATTTTAGATATTTTGTTTTTTACATCATCTAATTCAATTATTGTACCATTTGCATAATCACTAATTCTTTTTTCTGATAAAGACTCAAAATCAGAAATATAATTTTTTGAAAAAGCTAGAATTTCATCACATAGAACTTTATTCTTTTGAGTTACTAATACTGTTTGTAAAGTAGTAACATCATTATCTAATTGTTTAAAATTCTCTATAACAATTTTTTTATTTTCTTCATTAGGGTTTCTTAAAAATTGATAAATAGAAATCCTCCCTTTTAATAGCAGCTGGATAAATTCATCAGTAGTTATAGCGACATGATTCCTTGTATTTGCCATATTGCTATAATGCTTATATATAAAAGCAGAAGCTACAACAATTAAGACAAATAACACAGGGAATAAAAAGAGTTTCTTTTTTGTACTCATATTTTTTAACATAATGTATCCTTAGTAAGAAGTTATAATAATTTTTATCATTACATAAAAATTATTTTTTTAAATATTCCCTAAAGAAAATAAATTTGATATAGGAAATACTTAAAATATTTAATAGTAGAATTTTATTGTAGCTTTATATATGAAAAATGACATTTGATGCTGATTTAGAATATTATTAAGTAATAAAAAAAGAAAATTAACTTTTTACAAGAATGTCATTTATTATTTAAGATGATAACCTTTATTATAAATGTTCTCAATAAAGAAATTATTATTTCCAATAATATTTGTTATTTTTCTTTTGAGCCTTGATATAAGTTGAATTATTGAGTTATCTTTTATATCAGTATTTAAAAAAATGAACTCATGTATCTCTTCAGGGGTAAAAAATCTGGAATCATTTTCTTCAAATAAATCAATAAGTGTAATTTCATTTTTAGTTAATGAAATTTTTTGATTAGTAAAAGAAAGTTCTTTTTTTTGTCTATTCCAAATGAAATCGCCATTTAATATTTTTAAATGAGGATTTTGATTTTCTTGAAAAAAATCTCTTTTACATTTATTGATGGCATTTATTAATTCATCAACTTTAAAAGGTTTAATAAGATATGAACAAGCATGAAGATGTATAGCTTGTAATAAATTTTCTTTATCACTAAATGCAGTTAGAAAAATAATTGGAATTTTTTTATTTGTCTCTCGTATTTTACTTGCTAATTTTAAACCATTCATTTTTGGAATATTTATATCTAAGATAATCATATCTGGTTTTTTTTCTTCAAAATAATTAAAAGCTTCTTCTCCATCTTGAGCTATGATTATTTCATTAAAATGTCTTTTTAAAAAAAAATCTATATCCTCAATAATCTCTTCATCATCTTCAACATAAAGTAAATTAAGATTTGTCATTTGCGTTTTCCTTTCTTAGGGTTATTTTAAAATTTGTATAGATGCTTTTTGAATAAACATCTAATTTACCACCAATACTCTCTTCTATAAGCATTTTTGCCATATACAAGCCTAGTCCTGAACCTTCATTTTTGAACTTTGTTGTAAAATATGGCTCAAAAATCTTATCAATAATTGTTGATGGAATACCACCTGCGTTGTCTCTTATCATTAAAGTAATTGTATCTTTATAATTCTGAGTATAAATACCTATATATTTATGAGTAGTATTTGTAGTTTTAAAACAATCAATAGCATTTTCTAATAAAATTAAAACTACTTGTAAGAACTCATTTTCAAAAGTATAAATATTGATTTTCTTATCTATTTCTATATCAAATAGTATATTATTATCTCTACTTTGTATTAGAAATATAGCTCTTTTGATTAAAGCATTTAAACAAAAATTATTTTTTTCTTTATTTGGATGAAAAAAATGCATAAAATCTTCTATTGTATTTGACATATAACTTATATTCTTATTGATAAGAAATATTTTTTTATCAATAAGTTCTTTTTCTTCTAAAATATGGGAGTTTTCTTTTAATAAATTATCTATTACTTGAATTGATAAATTTATTCTATTTAAAGGTTGTCTCCATTGGTGAGCTATGTTATTAATCATTTCTCCCATTGAAGCAAGTTTTGTTTGTTTAAATAAAATCTCATCTTTTTTTCTATTTTTTAAACTCTCTTCTAAAACTCTTTTTTCTAAATAAGTATTTGATTTTTGGATTTTGTTTTTTAATATATTTTCTCTTACATAAATAATTGTAAGTAAACTAATGATTGAAAAACAAGTTATTAAAATTATTATTAGGGATTTGTGATTTCCATTTTCTTTATATTTAAAAGTAGTAAAATTATTTTGGATTAATTCTTTTTCTTCTTTTGAAATATTTTGAATAACTTTATTTAGAATTTCTTCTAATAAAATATTATCTTTTCTAAGTGCAAAAGATATATCTGTTTTATAATCGAAATTTCCTGTAATACTTAGGTCTGTATTATAATCTTTTTGTAAATTGTAAATTACTTCTGCAATATTTCCAATATATCCATCTGCATTATTTGCCAATATTTGTTGAAAAGCAAATCTTGTTGTTGGCGTTTCATAGATTCTGGAATATGGATAATCAGCTTTTAATGTTGAAGCTAATTTTCCATCATTTGATATAAATATCTTTTTATTTTTTAGTTGTTCAAAATTTGTAATAAATGAATCTTTCTGTGAACTTACAAAAACAAAAGGCAATTCTAAATAGGGTTTTGTATATAAAACCTCACTATTTTTATCTCTATTTTGAATAGTGGAAACAAAATCACAATCATATGTTTTTAGTTTTAGAAATCCTTCTTCTAAACTATTTATTGTTACTAATGCTAAATTTACATTAAGCTTTTTTTCTATAATTTTTATATATTCAGAGGTTATCCCTATAAAATGACTATCTAAAAAACTTTCATAGGGAAGAAAATCATTTTGTACACATAGTTTTAATGTATCTTTATTTTTTATATATTTAGATTCTTCTGTATTTAAAGTGGGTTTATATTCATCAAAAATAAAATCTGAAGGGTCATCATTTCCTTCAAAGTAGCCTAAAAGACGATAAATATCATAAGCTCTCATTAATTTATTTTTATCAATATTTCCAAGAGTATTATTTTTATAATATGATAATTTTTTTAGTTCATTAGCTTCAAAAAGAAGTTCTTTTTTTGTTAGATTTTGATTGTTATACTTTTTTAAGATAAAATCTACAGTTTCATCAATATTGTTATATGCATATTCCCAGCCTTTTAATGAAGCTTTTTTAAATGCGATTACTTTATTAGTATCTTTTTTAATAAGCTCACTACTTGTAAACAAGAAATCACTATATAAATCAAATCCATAATCTTTTGGAGCAAAAATATTAAAAGGAATATTTTTTTGTTCTAAAATAAAAGGAAATTTTGAAATATATGCGCTCATAATATCAGTTTTATTATCTATTAAATCTTCTATATTATGAGTATGTTTTAAAATCTGTTTTGAATCGATACTTATATTATTAGATAAAAGAATGGCTTTTACAGAAGCTTGACCAGCATCATTTTCTGATAGCATTATTCTTTTATCTTTAAAATCTTTTATAGAATTTATATTTGAATTTTTTTTTGCTATTAAAATAAGTGGTGAGATTTGGAATAAAGGAAAAAGAGCAACAATATTATGAAAAGTGTTTATTTTTTCTGGAATTAAAGTTTCTCTAGCTATCCCAAAATCGACTTTTCCTTTACTAACATCTTTTGTAACATTTATATTAAAATCATAATTTTTTATTTCTACATCAAGCCCTACCTCTTTATAAAAACCTTTTTCTTTTGCGATATAGTAACCTGCAAATTGGAATTGACCAAACCAAGAGAGTTGTAAAACAGTTTTTTCAAGATTTTTATTCGCGAATAAGATAATAGGTAGGAAAATTATACATAGAAAATATCTATACAATTTAAAAATTATCCTTCCAGTTAATAAGAAAATTTAGAATATTCATTTTATCTTAGAATAATATATGAAAAATGACATAATAATTTGAGAATGATAATTAATGAAGTAAAGAGAGGAATAATACAGATTATTTACTAAAAACTACTTAAGTATGTATCGAATTAAAAGCGTATAAAAGAATTTAATCTTTTATACGCTTTTATAAGTGCTCATTATAAAATAAGCTAAAATCGAAATTAAACAAATAGCCGCACCAATTGGGAAAAAAGTTTCATCATGAAAACTAAGTGCAATTGAAGAAATAATTGCTCCTAATCCAAATTGTAAAACTCCTATAACACCTGATGCAACTCCTGCATTTTTTGGAAAGTGTTCTAACGTTAATGCCATACAATTTCCAAAAATAAAAGCCATCATACTCATGTATGTAGCTATTAAAATTACAGTTAAAACAAGTGTTATGTTTTGATAATTTAATGCAAATAATCCTCCTGAAATTACTTGTACTAAAATTGCCATTTTTATTAGTTCAACGGGACTATATTTTTTTAATAACATTAAATTTACTTTTATCATTAGCATTAAAACTATAAAATTAATTCCAAAGAAAAAAGGAAAATAATCAGTTGGGATTTTAAAATATTCTATATAAATAAATGATGTTTTTGCAATAATTATAAAAAAACCACCAAAACTAAATCCTAAAACAAGCATTGCTTTTAAAGCTAATTTGTGACTTAATACAGTTTTAAAAGATTCATTTACATTTTGTTTTGAGTAAACAAAACTCTCTTCTAAATCCTTATAGATAAAAAATGCAACAAGCAAAGAATAAACTGTCAAAAATATAAAAACAGCTTTCCACGAATAAAAGTGAATAATAAATGCTCCAATTGCAGGTGCAATTAGTGGAGCAAAACTTCTTACCATTCCAATAAGTGCAAATACTTTTGCAGCTTCTTTTCCATGGAATCTATCTCTTACGGCTGCTGCAGCATTTACAACTACAATTCCTCCAAAAAAGGCTTCAAAAAATCTGAAAAACCATAATTCATAAATAGTGGTACTGAAGATTATTACAAAACTAAAAAATGCAAAACCTAAAAGTCCATAAACAGAACTCATTTTTCTTCCATATTTATCAGAAATTGGTCCACCGAATATTTGACCAACCGAAAAACCAATTAAAAATATAGATAAAGATAATTCAATTTTTTCAATACTTACATTAAAAGCATTTGCAATATCTGGTATTGAAGGAATATATGTATCAACTCCCATGGGAGCCACTGAAGATAAAATTGATAAAAGAACAATTAGATATAAGTGATTCGTACTTTTTCTCATGATATTTTTTCCACACTTAAAGCTACTTTTTCAAGAAGATTTATAAGTGTATTTATTTCTTCATCATTTAGTTTCGCACCTAGATTTTTTCTAAAATCTTTTACACTAATTGAACATTTATCCAAAATATTTTCACCTTCTGGTGTTATTTCAATTAGATTTGTTCTTTTATCTTTTTGAGTTTTTTTAATAAAACCTTTAGTTTCTAAAGCATTTAAAGTTCTACAAATAGTAGTTTTATCTTTTCCTAAAATAGTTGCAATTTTTGTTTGAGTTACATCTGATTCATATTTTATAATCTCTAAAACAGCCCTTTGTTCAGGTGCAATATTAAAAGGTTGAAGCATTTGAGTATATTTATTATTTATTTTATTTGCTGTTTGGTTGATTTTAAAACCAATTGATCTTTCTAATTCGTAAGACATAATAATCCTTTAATTGTATATGCAATAGTTGCATATACAACCTTTTAAAAGGATTAAAAATATTAATTATTTACAATTTCTAAAATGTCCAAAGGATGTTTTACTATAAAATCAGCTCCATTTGTTAAGAGTTCTTCTTCATCTCTAAATCCCCATAAAACACCAATTGCTTTCATATTTGCGCTTTTTGCTGTTTGCATATCAACCATTGTATCACCTACAAAAAATATTTCTTCGCAAGGAATATTAAATGCTTTTGCAATGTTTATTGCGCCAATTGGATCAGGTTTTCTTGGAACTTCTTGTTTTTGTCCATGAACTTCTTTGAAATTATAATTTTTAAATAAATAATCAACATAAGCAATTGTAAAATCATGGGGTTTATTTGATAATACTGCTAAATTATAATCAAGTCTTTTAAGTTCATCCAATAATTCATAAATTCCTTCATAGGGTTTTGTTTTAGCATGAAGTTGTTGATCATACTCTTTTTTAAATCTTTTTAAAACTTCATTTTTTATCTCTTGTGAAGAATCTTTTAAAGCATTATTCACTAAAACATCAACACCACTTCCAACAAAATATTTATAATCATTTATTTTGTGTATAGGAAGATTTAATTCCCCCAAAACTTTATTCATACAAACAGCTATATCTTCTAAAGAATCTATTAGCGTACCATCTAAATCAAATATTATTGTTTTTTTACCAGCCACCACTTGCGCCTCCTCCTCCAAAATTTCCTCCACGACCTGAAAACCCTTTATTTATTGAATTAACACCTTTCATAATATCTCCTACTGTATCTAAAACCTCTTCAAGATTTTTAGAGTTTACACCTTTATTTGAATATTCGTTTATTAAAAGGTTGTTAAAACTTTTTATACTTATATAACTAATTAAGAAAACAACTACAAAAATAGCAACTGAAACTATTAAATAATATTCAGTAAAGCCTTTTGAAATTAAAAAAGACAAAAATCCTAAAAAAGATGAATTCATTATTGATCTTGAAGTTTTATAAGAAAACAGATTTTTTGTTTTTCTTGAAATAGAATTTGTAAACATTGACAAAAACATTAAAGCAAAAAAGATTAATGGAATCAAAAAAGCAAACTTACTAGTATTTGAAAAATCACCTATATCTACTTTTGGACTATATTCACCTTGAATAGATAAAATAATTTCATTAACAGCTTTTAAAACTCCCAATTCATACTGTTTTGCTTTGAAATTTGGCATTATTGTATAATTTATAATTTCATGGGAAATTTTATCTGTTAACGCGCCTTCTAATCCATAACCAACTTCAATACGAATTTTCTTTTCTGCCATTGAAATTACAAGTAAAACACCATTGTTTTTTTCTTTTTCTCCAATTCCCCAATATCGACCAAGTTGATATGAATAATCTTCTATTTCATAACCATGAAGTGAATCTAAAATAACAACTACGATTTGATTTGTTTTTCTTTTTTCATGGTCTTTTAAAATAGAATTTAAATCATTTTTTATCGCAGGTGATAATAAATTTACTTGGTCAATTACTCTTCCTTCTAATTTTGGAAAATATTGAGTAATATCAGCATTTAAAAAAGAGAAGATAAAAAATAGAATTAATATAATTTTTTTCATGTTAACTCGATTACATTATTTGGAAGTTCATTTGTATCATCTTGCTTAATTGGAAATTTCTCAATTAAGATAGAACTACAAGCTACGATAGCTTTTAGATAACCATTTAAGAGTTGATTCTCTTTTATATCAGTTATAAATTCATCTACAATACTTTGCCAATGGCTATTTGGAATAAGTTTAGATATTTCCTCATCAACAACTATCTCAACAAATTTTTAATCAAAACTTACAAAAAACATTAGTACTTGTTTTGATTTTGTTTTATGTAATTGTAAATTAAAAAATTGATTATGTGCATTTCTTGAAGCTACTTGATATTTATAATTTTTAGGAAGTATTTTTAAAAAAAAACTTTTAAATCTTTCTGAAAAAACATAAATACCAATAAATACTAATAGTTGTATTTGAATTAATTCAAATGCAGTTTTAAAACTAACAAGTAATAATAAAAATGAAATAAAAAATAGACTAAAAACTGCAAACATTGAAGAGGCTAATTTATAATTTCCGCTTCTTTTTGTAACAACTGCCACAAGTTCTGTAGAACTTAATTTTTCAAGATTTTCTATCTCTTTTGAAATAAGTTCTTTTTCTTTATTGCTTAAAATCATTAGAATTTAACTTTTGGAGCATCTTGCTCTGTTTGACTCGCACTAAAAATCTCTTTGATTTTAGCTTCAGGATGAACAATTGCCGCCACAAGTTTTCCAGGCATTGTTCTTAGCTCCAAGTTATAAAGCTTTACCGCTTCTATAAAATCTTTTCGTGCAACTGTAATTCTATTTTCTGTTCCCTCAAGTTGAGATTGAAGTGCCATAAAATTTTGATTTGCTTTTAACTCAGGATATTTTTCAACAACAACCATAAGTTTTGATAAAGCGCTTGAAAGACCTGTTTGAGCATTTGAGAATTGTTGCATTGCTTCTTTATCATTTAAACTATCTGCATTTATATTCATTTGAGAAACTTTACTTCTTGCTTCTGTAACTTCTGTGAAAGTGCTTTTTTCATGTTGCGCATAAGCTTTTACAGTTTCAACTAAATTTGGTATTAAATCAGCTCTTCTTTTATATTGATTTTGAACTTGTGACCATTTTTCATTTACATTTTCATCAAGTTTTGGAACATTATTGTAATTTGAAATTATTAAATAAATCAAAGGAACGATAATCGCAAGAATAATTAAGATAAGAATTTTTTTCATATTTGACCTTTTGGGAAATTTACAGATAGTATAAAAAATATCATTAATTTGATATAAAGTATTACATAATAAGATTATTATATTAAGCAGTAATAAACTATAATCACTTTTGTGTAAAAATATACACAAATTTTTATTTTTTTGATAATCGATAGAATATAAACAATTTTTTAATAGATGTTGAATATGATTATCAATAATTTTCTCAAAACAACAAAATGGAGTATATAAAATGAATGCATCAGAATTATTTGTAAAAGCATTAGAAAACGAAGGTGTTGAATATATTTTTGGAATTCCAGGTGAAGAAAATCTTGATTTTCTTGATGCACTTAGAACTTCACATATTAAACTAATTTTAACAAGACATGAGCAAGGTGCTGGATTTATGGCAGCTACTTATGGAAGATTAACAGGAAAAGTTGGAGTTTGTTTATCAACTCTTGGACCTGGAGCTACAAACTTTGCAACAAGTGCAGCTTATGCGCAACTTGGTGGAATGCCAATGATGATGATTACGGGACAAAAACCAATCAAAAAATCAAAACAAGGTAGATTTCAAATTATCGATATCGTTGGTATGATGAAACCTATGACAAAATATGCAAAACAAGTTGTTAATGGAAATAATATTCCATCAATGGTAAGAGAAGCATTTAAAATAGCTACAACTGAAAGACCAGGTGCTGTTCATATTGAATTACCTGAGGATATTGCGGCTGAAGAAGTTGAATTTAATATTTACCCAGTAAAAGAGTTCAAATATCCAAAAGCTGGAAAAGATACAATTGCAGATGCAGTTAAAATGATTGAAAATGCAAAAAGACCTCTTTTATTAGTTGGTGCGGGTGCAAATAGAACAAGAATAGGAACTGCATTAACAGATTTCGTAAATGAAACTGGAATTCCATTTTTCTCAACTCAAATGGGAAAAGGTGTAATTGATGAAAATCATAAACTTTGTTTATCAACTGCTGCATTATCTAAAGATGACTTTATTCACTGCGCAATTGAAAGAGCTGACTTAATCATCAATGTTGGACATGATGTTATTGAAAAACCACCATTTTTTATGGAAAATACACCAGATGCTACAAAAGTTATTCATGTTAACTTTTCACCATCAGATGTAGATGATACATATTTCCCACAACTTGATGTTATTGGTGATATTGCTTCAAATATTACAAGTTTAACAACAGCTATTTCTCCTCAAGAACATTGGGATTTTGACTATTATATTAGAATGGTTGATGAAATTAAAACACATTTAAATAAATATTTTGGAGATACAAGATTTCCAATCTTACCTCAAAGAGCTGTAAGAACTATTAGGCAAACATTAGCTGCTGAAGATATTGTAACACTTGATAATGGTGTTTATAAAATCTGGTTTGCAAGAAACTATAGATGTGCTCAACCAAATACATTATTACTTGATAATGCATTAGCAACTATGGGTGCTGGACTTCCTTCTGGAATGGCTGCAAAAATGGTAAATCCTGATAAAAAAGTTGTTGCTGTTTGTGGTGATGGTGGATTTATGATGAACTCTCAAGAGATGGAAACAGCTGTTAGATTAGGTATTGATATAACAGTAATTATTTTAAATGATAATGCTTATGGAATGATTAAGTGGAAACAAACAGGAATGGGATTTGAAACATTTGGTTTAGATTTAGGAAATCCTGATTTTGTTAAATATGCAGAAGCTTATGGTGCTCATGGTTATAGACCAACATCTTGTGAAGATTTTGCAGAAACATTAGAAAAATGTGTAAACAGTAAAGGTGTACATTTAATTGATTTAGCAGTAGATTACTCTTTAAATCATGCAATTTTAAATGATTTATTAGCTAAAAAACAATGTTTAATATAAAAGACTGAAAGGCAAAATATGAGTACAATTGAAGTAACATCACCATTTGACGGCAAAGTTGTTGGAACAGTAAAATTTAGTACATTTGAAGAAGTTGAAGCATCTATTGATTTAGCTAGTAAAACTTTTTTAGATACAGCTAACTGGTTACCAAGATACAGAAGAGTTGAGATTTTAGAAAATGTAATGAAAATTATGTCTTCTCAAGTTGAAGAGCTTACAATCCTCTGCGCAAGTGAAGGTGGAAAGCCTTATATTGACTCAAAAGTTGAAATTTTAAGAGCGATTAATGGTATTAAAATTGCTATTGAACACCTGAGTGTTTATGAAGGTAAAGAAATAGCAATGGGACATACAAGTACAAGTGCAAATAGAATGGCTTATACTTTTAAAGAACCAATTGGTGTGGTTGCTGCAATTTCTGCATTTAACCATCCATTTAACTTAGCAGTTCATCAAGTTATTCCAGCACTTGCAGTTGGTTGCCCTGTAATCATTAGACCAGCTACTCAAACTCCTATGAGTGCGATTAGATTAGTTGAAATACTTGAAGAAGCTGGACTTCCAAAAGGTTGGGCGCAAGCAGTTGTTTGTGACAGAAAAGGTGGAGAATTATTAGCTACATCTCCAAAAACTAACTTCTTAACATTTATCGGTTCTGGACCTGTTGGTTGGTACTTAAATTCAAAAGTAAGTCCAGGAACAAGAGTTGCGCTTGAGCATGGTGGAGTGGCACCTGTTATTGTTGAAGCTGATGCTGATATTCATGATATGATTCCAGCACTTGCAAAAGGTGGTTTTTACCATGCTGGGCAAGTTTGTGTTTCTGTTCAAAGAATTTATGTTCAAGAATCAATTTTTGATGAAGTTGCAAATAAATTAGCAACTGTTGCATCAAAATTAATTGTTGGTGACCAATTAGACCCAAAAACAGAAGTTGGACCACTTATTAATCATGATGAAGTAAACAGAGTTGAAGAATGGGTAAATGATGCTGTTGCTAAAGGTGCTAAAATTTTAACAGGTGGAAAAAGAATAGGAAATTCTTGTTTTGAACCAACTGTTATATTAAATCCAAGTGAAGATGCAATTGTTTCTCAAAAAGAAGTATTTGGACCAGTTGTTTGTATTTATTCATACAAAACTTTTGATGAAGCACTTGCTCGTGCAAACTCATTGGAAGTATCTTTTCAAGCAGCAGTATTTACAAAAAATATTGATACAGCTCTAAAAGCAGTAAAAAGATTAAATGCAACTGCTGTTATGGTAAATGATCACACTGCATTTAGAGTAGATTGGATGCCATTTGGTGGAGCTAGAGTTTCTGGACTTGGAATGGGTGGAATTCCTCATTCTATGGAAGAAATGTCAAATGAAAAAATGATGGTGATTAAATCACCTGTTTTATAAAAAATAGCAAAGTTTGTAAAAGCTAAGGTTTTTTAACCTTAGCTTTTTTTATTTCAAAAAATAATAGGATAATTATGACTTGGGAAGAAATCATTGAAAATGAAAAACAAAAACCTTATTATCAAAGTTTAAAAAAAGAAATTGATAAAAGATATGAAACAAGTATAGTTTTTCCTGAAAAACAAAATATATTTAAAGCTTTTTCTTTATCAAAAATTGAAGATTTAAAAGTTGTAATTCTTGGACAAGACCCATATCATGGTTTTGGACAAGCGCAAGGATTGTCATTTTCAACTCCAAAAGAGATAAAAAATCCACCATCAATGATGAATATTTTAAAAGAAATTAAAGATGATTTACAAAGAGATTCTATTTGTACTAATGGAGATTTAACTCCTTGGGCAAAAGAGGGAGTATTACTTTTAAATACAATTTTGACGGTTGAAGAATCACTTCCAAAATCTCATCATAAATTAGGTTGGGAAATTTTTACAGATAATATTATTAAATATATAAGTGAAACTTGTGAAAATGTAGTTTTTTTACTTTGGGGAAGCCCTGCTATTTCAAAGTCAAAATTAATTGATACGAAAAAGCATCATATTTTAAATGCACCACATCCAAGTCCACTTTCATCTTATCGTGGCTTTTTTGGATGTAAGCATTTTTCAAAAACTAATGAAATATTAAAAAGTTTAGGAAAAAAAGAGATAAATTGGTAAAATGTTATGAAAAAATATTTGAAAGTCTAGTTTTCATTTTAGAAAGAGATAATTTCATTGCTGAATAAATCATCATTTTAGCCATATTTTTCCACTGAGGTTTTTCATAACATGGATTTGGACATTTTCTACATCTAGGTTTTATTTCATGTGGACATTGCTGAAGTCTTGAAAATGAGTAGTTTATAGATTCTGTACACTCTTTGCATAAAGTCAATTCAATATTAAAAGGATTTGATTTATATTCAAGAGTAATATTTTTTGTTTCTTGGTTTACATGTTTATTGTGACAATAAGTTTCAAAAAAGTTTTTTAAAGTATTTATTTCTATTTCAAATTTTTCGTTAGTCATGATAATAATTATCCTATTTAACTTGATTTTTAATATTTTTACATAAAATACAAAAATAGACCTTGACAACAATCAATAAAAGGCAAATTGTGGAAAAAACAGGATTAGAAGATTTTTATTTTTTTAGTTTCCTAAAAGAAGAAGAGCTTATTAGATTAAAAGAGATTAGTGTAAAAAAATATTTCAATAAAGATGAAATTCTTTTTTATAAAGGTGATGAAGCTAAATATTTGCATTTATTAATAAAAGGTATAGCAAAACTTTATACATACGACCACAAAGACAATGAAGTAATAATTCACAATCTAATGGCACCGTCGTTAATTGCAGAGATTGTAAACTATGAAGAGATGAGATTTCCAGCAAATTGTTCATTTGAAACGAAAGCTGAAGTATTATTGATAGATTATGAAAAGTTTAAAAAAGAGTTTTTATTAAAACCTGAAATTTCAATATTTTTTATAAAATCATTAACAAAAAAAATAAAAGCATTGGAAAGTTTCATAAACTATAACATAAGTTCAAATAGCTTAGAAAAAATAGCAAAATTTTTATTTGATAATGAATCAATCTTAATAAATTTAAAACAAGTAAAAATTGCACAAATACTAAATATAACTCCCGAAACATTTTCGAGAAAACTAGCAAAACTAAAAAAAGAAAAAATTATACAAAATGAAAAAGGTTATATAAAAATTCTAGATCATTTGAAATTAAAGAGTTTAATTAACAATTAGGATGATCTACCCTCTCGACAATATCAAGTATAATATTATATAAAAGTAACTAAATAATTAATAGGAATTTTATATAGTTTTATATACTATTCAACACATCTACACATAATTCGCAAAAATAATAATAAACAAAAGAAGAAAAATGAAATATTTACTAGTTTTACTCATATTCTTTAATTTTTCGTATGCTGATTTAGCAACAAATATTATAAATAAAAATATTAAAGATTTTGAAGAGAAAAAAGTTTTTGAAGAACAGAATAAAAATGAAATAATTGAAGAAAATAAAGTTTTTAATGTGAAACTTATTGAAGTTCATGAAGATATAAAAGATGAAGAAGATTGCATAAAAATAGAAAAGATTAATATATTAAATATGACAATTTTTAATGAAGATGATTTCGAAGATTTGATTGAACCTTATTTAAATAAATGTAATGGATTGAAAAATTTATCAAATTTAAAAGACAAAATATCAAATAGATATATTGATAAAGGTTATGTTACTAGTAGAGCATTATTAATCCCAGCTACACCATTTGCATTAGCACCATTTACACAAAAATATTTAGACTCTATTCAAAATTATAGATATATGAAAAAAGAGAATGAACAAATCAAACAAGAAGCCATAAGTAATGCAAAGGATAATAGATGAGAAATATTTTTTTTATAATATTTTTTTTATTTATACTGAATGGTTGCCGCATGGGACCAGATACGTATGAAATATTTGAGTATAATATGAATTTTAATGTAGGAAGGTCAGGGATTCCAAATGCAAATCCTAAATTAAGAGAAATTTATAGTGAAGATAAATATATATATTTAAAAATAATCCAAACGGTTGTGTTTATGGATTTTTAACGAATAGAGACGATAAGCCTGAAAAAGTTATAGGTTGGATAATAATATCTGGGAAAGAATTTTGTAAAGAACAACGAAATTATACATTTTAGATTTAAGGAATTTATTTGAAAAATAGAATTGAAATTTCATCTATACCATTTGCAGGAGCACTTTATATCCTAGATTACTTAGATAATATTCAAAATTATAGATATTTAAAAAAAGAAAATGAGAATAGAAAAGAAGAAACTCTAAATAAGGTAAAGGATAATAGATGAAAACTATAAATATTATTCTAATTCTATCTTCTATTTTTACTTTTAATGCTTGTTCAAGAATAACTCCAACTTATGAAGTATTTGAATATAACAATAACTGGAATATAGGTAAATCGCATATTCCAAATTTAAATCCAAATATGAGGGAAAATTACAGTGAAGATAGATATATATATATATATATTTAAAAATAGTCCTAAAGGTTGTATCTATGGATTTTTAACAAATAGAGATAATAATCCTGAAAAAGTTATAGGTTGGATCATAATATCAGGAAAAGAATATTGTAAAGAAACTAAAAGTTGGGTTTTAGTTCAGTGAAAAATTTTCTTTTAATCCCAGCTGCTCCATTTGCAGGAGCACCATATATCCAAGATTACTTAGATAATATGCAAAATTATAGATATTTAGTAAAAGAAAATAAAGAGAAAAAACAAGAAGCTTTAAATAATGCAAAGGGTAATAAATGAGAAATGTTATACTTTTTATTATAGTAAGTATTCTTTTGAATGGTTGTTATGCAGGTCCTAAAACTTATGAAATTTTTGAAAGAAATATGAACTCTGATATAGGTACATCGTGGGTTGTAAGTGCAAATCCTAACTTAAGAAAAGTTTATAGTGAAGATAGATATATATATATATATATATATTTAAAGGTATTCCAAAAGGTTGTGTTCATGGGTATTTAACAAATAGAGATGATAAACCTGAAAAAGTTATAGGTTGGATTATAATCTCTGGAAAAGAGCATTGTAAAGAACAACAAGCTTATGGATTTTAGTTTAGTGAAAATTAGAAATTTATTATTCATATTTTTTATTATTCAAAGTTCAAATGCTTTTTTTAATGTAAATGTAGGAAATAATACTCACCTAAAAGGCTCATTACTAGCTAGTGGAAACTTAACAGAAGATGGAAAGTTTATAGATAATAATAACCTAAACTTTACTACTAATACATTGACATTTGGAAACTCATCAAACTCTAATTACTCATCAAATAAATCTTTGGGAGCAAGTGCAAACTTTAATCTAGGTAGTAAGAATGATAAAAACCAAGATGTACAAAAAGGAATATCATCTGTAGGATATAATGCTTCAAACTCTTTAAGTGTAAATGCAAGTAAAACTCTAGCAACTTTAGGGCAAGGAAATGTAACAGTAAAAGATATAGAAAATTCAGATGAATTAGATAGATTAAATAGAGATACAAATGCTATAAATAAAGATTTGTACTCAAGCAAAACTGGTACAAGTGTTGATGCTACACTAGATACAAGATTGCTGACTGTTGAGGGAAGAGAGCAGATTAAAAAAGAGTATGAAGAAATGGGTAAAAATATGGCTATTATTGGAAAAACATTACCAAATGCAGAGAGCGATAATCCTATAGAAGCAACAGCTGGAGAAATTTGGAAATGGATAGCCCAAGGAACGTTGGATATTTTACCTTCAAATGAAAATAATGGTGGGATTTTAGGGAATATACCTATTTGGTTTGGTGTAGATGATAATTTACATAAATTACAAGGAGATACAAATAGTAAAGATGTATATCTAAATGGAATACTTAACTCTGAACCTGATGCAATGCAAGGTGGAAAAAATATAATAGGAGAAGATAAAACATATGTGAACCCTTATAATCCTACAAGAGGAATATTAGGAGATTTAATAGAAGCAGGAATTGATAAATGGGGAGATAGTATAGGAATGCAAACAGGAATTAGTAAGCAAGTGCAAGAGTATCTAAATAATAATACAGATTTAAATATATATCCTCATTCACAGGGACATCTTATAGCAAAACAAGGAGCTTTAAGTTCTAAAGATAATAACCATACATATAAAAGTTATGGAGCTCCGATGAGTAATGAAGAAATTATTAAAATATTTAGAATTAAAGATACGAAAAATAATATACAAAAAAATGATGGAGATTATGTAGCAAATCCAATAAATATATTTGTTCCTAGTACTTGGAATAAGCCAGGTCATGGAACAGAGAACTATGGTGCTTCAAAAGAAGCCAAAGAAAAAGGAGTTAAATAATGAAATATTTATTAATTTTTATTAGTTTATTTCTACTAACTGGTTGCTATTATATAGATGAAGATTTTAGAAGAGAACCTAATTTAGTTAAAAAAGCCGGTGGAACTATAATTGTTCTTGAAAGATGGTATATAGACCCAAATAATAAAAATAGTAAACATCTTGGAAGTGGTACAGAGTATTATGGAGCAGCAGCAGAAAAATATAAAGATAATTATATTGTTAAATGGGTTTCGCAATTTACAGGAGAAGAGATACCAGCTAATGATTTATATAAAGTAAAAAAAAACAATAAACATTGGAATAAAAATAGAACTAAGGAACAGTATATGAATGGTATGAGAAACAATAGAGAAGTTAGAATTAAAAAAACTCTTTGTATAGATGACCCAAGATACAATGAATTTAGCCTTTGGGGTGATAATGGTAAATTACTTCAAAATGGTAAACTAAGCTTATTTAAAGAGGGTTATTGGGATCATACTAATAAAACTAGAGCAGAGTTTGAGAAAGAAGTTTGGAGTATTGAGATAGTAGATGATTGGGAAGATGACCCAAACCAATTTTATTATGAAAAAGATGAAAAAGGTAATTTTATTGTATATGACTGGATAAGTGGTGTAATGCCACATTTAAAAGAAGTAATAGTTCCTATTAAGCAATGTTTTTCTGATGGTTGGTGTTTAACTTATAAAGATTATCAAGGGAAAGACCTTTATGTTAAAAGAGAAGCTTTATATAAATAGGTAAAGTAATTTGATTAAAAACCTATATAAACTAATAGCCATATTTATATTATCAAATACTTTGTTATTTGGTAATATAAATGTTTTTTACTCTTCTTATCAAACTATAACATTTGGAAACTCATCAAACTCAAATTACTCCTCAAATAAATCTTTGGGAGCAAATGCAAACTTTAACCTAAGTGGAGTAAATGATAAAAACCAAGATGTACAAAAAGGAATATCATCTGTTGGATATCAAGCTGAAAACTCTTTAAGTGTAAATGCAAGTAAAACTCTAGCAACTTTAGGGCAAGGGAATGTAACAGTAAAAGATATAGAGAATTCAGATGATTTAGAAAGATTAAATACCGATACAAGTAAAATAAATAAAGACTTGTACTCAAGCTCAACAGGAACAAAAGTAGATGCAACATTGGATACAAGACTTTTAACAGAAAAAGGTAGAGAGCAGATAAAACAAGAGTATAAGGATATGGATAAAAATATGAAAACCATTGCTAATACTTTACCAAGTGCCACAAGTGATAATCAAATTGAGTCAGTAAGTGGAATAATATGGGATAATATATCAGCATATATAACATTTGGGGTATTACCATCTTATGGAAATAATGGTGGAGTATTAGGAGAAATACCAATTTTATCAGGTAATAAAGATTCAGTAAAAGAACAATTACAAATTGTTAGTCAGAATGCACCACTATATCAACAAGATTCAGATAAATTTATACCAATAGAACAAAGTGAAGCATATAAGCAAATGAGTGATGAGAAGAAAGCACAAGTAGAAGGTCTTTATATTTCAAAAGAACCAATGATTGTCACAAAAGACAATGCCACTTACCAAAATGGAGGAAATGGTATTATGAATGATAAAGGATTGGCAGTATTTAATGTATTGGAACAAACAGGAATGATAGGACAATATCAAACAGATAAAACAAAACCAGTAGAAGCAACAGTGTTTTATAACCCAAGTAGAGGAATGATAGCAGATTCAATGGAAACAATGGTAGATTTATTTGGAGGAACAACAGGAATTGCAAAACAATATGGAGAATTTAACGTAGATGTAACAACAGCAAGAGGAACAAATGGATCAAACTTTACTCAACATTCTCAAGATAACATACTTCTAAAAAGTGGTGTTAATTTTATCAATAGTAGCGATAATATAGGAGCTAAATTTATGCCACAGGAGTATTTTATTTCCAAAACTGAACTTGGTGTAGATGGCAATCCAAAAAATGGAACTCCATCATTTGTATCCTTTGGGTCGCCTGTGAATGGACAAACACTAAATACATTAATTAGCAATCCTCAAACAGGTTTAGGTTACACATATAAAGGAGCTTTCACAAAATCAGGAGACTTTGTAGGTGAGGGATTAGGTGGAAATAGTGGTGCTAATGGAGAAGCATCATTTATTGATAGAGCAAATCTTTTAAATATTATAAAATTAATAACATCAAGTTCTCCACATAGTAGTTATAAACCTAGTGATTATCCTGAATTACAAGATGTAACGGGGTATAAAAAATGAAATATTTATTAATTCTTTTAATTATGACTTTTTCTGTTGGATGTGGCTCTAAAGTAAAAATATTAGAACTAGAACCTAATACAAAATTATCATCAAATAGTATTTTGATACTTACCCCTGATTCATTTCCTAAATATCCATGGGAAGCTTGGTTTGTTTTTAGTGACAAATATATTCAACTTTTTCGTCACCTCCCAAATATGATGAGTGAAGATGTTAAAATTACAGTACGAGTCCCTCCTGAAAATCAGAATATAGATTTCTTATTAGATAAGAAAAAGAGTGATGATTTAGAACGAACAAGAGCATTGCCTCCAAGTGAATGGGAAGAGAAGAATCTTGCTGAGAGAGGAGTGAGTTATAATAAACATTATGTAGATTATATTGGTAATTTAAAATGTACTACTAATGTTGAATCATCAAATATTGCTATGGGAGTGGGTAATAAGAAATACTATACGGTTTGTGGATATTATGATATAACAGGAGCAAAAAAGAGAATTGATATTTTTTATCGTTACACCTACACTAACCGTGGTATAAAATATGATGGTGATAAAACAAGCTCAAATGTTTCACCTCAAATTATGCAAGAACAATTCAAACAAGATATAAAAGAGATATTTGATTCATTAATTATTCATGATATGGATAGAGAACGAATGAAAAAAGAAGATTTACTTTATGATAAAAAGTATGATATTAGTGCAGAAGAAAAAGTTAAAAATAATACTGGATTATAGTCTTTATAATTATTATTTTAAAATAAAAGGAAAGAAATGAAAAATATAAAAAGAAGTTTAAGTTATTTGTTTGTAGTTGTTTTTGCTATGTTGTTTGTTGGGTGTGGTTCAACTCAACCATCAGCTCCCCAAATATTTGTATCAAAACAATTAAAAATTGACAAGATTGAGTTTAATTTAACAGAATTTCATAGATCTGAGATTGTTTATCATACAAGAAATGAATTGGAAGCACTTTTTAAAAATGATTTATCAACAAAATTAAAAGAAAAAGATTTAATAACAGAAGATTTAAATGCTGATTTAGTAGATATAGTTATTGAATATCAAAGAAGATATGTTGGTGATGCAACACCTTTAAAATCAGATTCTTTAGGCTATCCGAATTATGAATATAAAGTAATTGTAAAAAATAATAAAGGTAAAGAATTATTAGAAAAAGATAGAAAAAACTTAATATTTAAAGGTGGTTTTGCAATGAACTTGCAAGTAATAGCTGGAACATTAAGAGATAAAAAATATGAGTTGGAATTTATAGAGGCTTTGTCTAATACTATAGTTGCTGAAATTGATGCTTTAAATAAAAAATAAGGTCTAACTAATAAAAATGGTATTTTGGAGTGGTAAGCTAAATTCATACTCAGAATTAAAAGATATTTCTATAATATAAATATCTTTTATAATTATTTTGTTATAATTATTCAAACTATATTAAAAGGAAGAAAAATGAAAAGATTAGTTGCATTATTGATGTTATGTTGTTCTTTTTTGTTTGCAGAAATTAATTTACAAACAGCATCAAAAGAAGAATTAATGAGTGTTAAAGGTATTGGTGAAAAAAAAGCTGAGCAAATCATTGAATACCGAAAAACAAATACAATCACAAAAGCTGATGATTTAAAAAATATAAAAGGGTTTGGAGATAGTATTGTTGGAAATGTAAAAGATGCAAATCCAGTATCAAAAGAAAAAGTGAATAAAAAAGTAGAAGATAAAAAAGAAGAGACAAAAAAAGAATTAAATGGTGCAGTTGATAAAAAAATAGAAAAAGCTACAAGTTTAGTACCTAAATTTTAGTCTAAAATGGGAATTTTCCCATTTTAGATTTTTACTTCATTTATGATAGAATCCTTAAAAATTAAATAAGGTTCTATTTGAAATTCTCACCAAATGATATTTGTCCTTGTGGCTCTTTTAAAAAATATAAAAAGTGTTGCAAACCTTTTCATGATAAAATTACTTTCCCAAAAGCTGCACTTGAATTGATGAAATCAAGATTTTCTGCATTTGCTGTTTTAAATACTGATTATATAATTTTTACAACTCATGAGAATAATTCTGATTACACAAGTAATTTAAAATCATGGAATCAAGAGATTATGAATTTTTCTAAAAATACAAAATTTGAAAAATTAGAAATTTTAGATTTTATTGATGGTGAAGTTGAAAGCTTTGTAACATTTAGAGCTACTTTATTTCAAGATAATACTGATATTTCATTTATTGAAAAAAGTAGATTTTTAAAAGTAGAAGAAAAATGGTTATATGTTGATGGACAATTTATAGATGAAGGAAAAAAATGAAAATACTATTTTCTCCAAGTGAAACAAAAATAGCAGCTGGAAATGAGATTTCTTTTGATGAAAATAGTTTTATTTTTCCAGAACTTTTTGAAAAAAGAATGGAAATTGTAAAACAATATAATGATTTCATTTTAAATGCCTCAAAAGAAGAGTTAATAAAACTTTTTGGAACAAAAAAAGAAGATGTAATAGAACAATATTCAAAAGATTTATTTAAAACACCTACAATGAAAGTAATTCAAAGATATGACGGAGTTGCTTTTGATTATTTAGAATATTCAAAATTAAAATCAAATGAAAAAGCTTATCTTGATGAAAATGTTTTGATTTTTTCAAATTTATTTGGAGTTTTAAAAGCCGGAGATATAGGGCTTCCTGATTATAAACTAAAACAAAATGAAACATTTAATAATCTAAAAATTGAAAAATTTTATAATGATAATTTTTCAAAAGCTTTGGATGAATATTTAAAAGATGAAGATATTATTGATTTGAGAGCTGGATTTTATGAAAAGTTTTACAAAATAGAAAAACCATACACAACAATGAAATTTATAAAAGAGGGAAAAGTTGTAAGTCATTGGGCAAAAGCTTATAGGGGAATTATTTTAAAACTTATGGCTAAAAATAGTGTTAAAACAATAGATGAATTAATGAATATGGAAGTAGAAAATCTGAGAATCGAAGAGATAAAAGAAGTAAAAATTAAAACAGAAATTGTATATTCAATTATTTAAAGGTTAAAGATGATAAAAAAACCAGTAATAGCTTTTTTGCTCGACAAAAAAGGTGGAGCAATTGAGCTAAGTTATGATGAATTAAATAATGTAGATAAAAATGGGAAAATACTATGGGTGCATTTTGATTATTCAAGCCCTGAAGCAGTTGATTGGATTACAAATAAAAGTGAAATTGATTCTATTGCAATAGATGCACTTCTAACAGAAGAAACAAGACCAAGAACTACAATTTTAAATGATTCAATACTAATTGCACTAAGAGGTGTAAATCTAAATCCAAATTCAAAGCCTGAAGATATGGTTTCTATTAGATTATATATTTCTACACATTTAATAATTAGCACAAGAAAAAGAGATATTTTATCTGTTGCGGAAATAATTGAAATTCTAAAAAAAGGTATTGGACCAAAAAGCTCTTCAGAGTTTTTAACGGAATTGATTTATAGAGTAACTGATAGAATGGAAGATGTTATAAATCAAATAGAAGATAGAACAAATGCTTTAGAAGAGAATTTGATTGATTCAACAGATTTAAAATTTAGAAATGAGATATTATCAGTTAGAAGAGAAATCATTATACTAAGAAGATATTTATTTCCTCAAAAAGAGGCATTAAATAAGCTATATAACGACAAAATTACTTGGATAAATGAATATGAAAGAATAGAAATAAGAGAGACAAATGATCAACTTATGAGGCATATTGAAGAGCTTGATACAATAAGAGATAAAATTTCACTAATTCAAGAAGAATTAGCGAATTCATTAAGTGATCAAGTGAATAAAAAGATGTATATTTTATCTATTATTTCAGCAATATTTTTGCCATTAACATTTTTGACGGGACTTCTTGGAATAAATATAGGTGGAATTCCTGGCGCTCAAAATGATAATGCTTTTTACATCTTTTCAATAATTTTAGTTATGGTAACCAGTGTACAATTTTATATTTTTAAAAAGAAAAAATGGCTTTAGTGATTTTTATTATATTTTATTGATGAGTATAAAGATAATAAAATAAAAGAAATCCCAATAAGTCCTGTCAAAACTTCAGGAATCTGAATCTTTGTACTTAAAAGCATAATAAAAGCTAATATTCCAATTGCATAATGAGCACCATGTTCTAAAAAAACATAAGTATCTAAAGTTCCTTTTTCTACTAAATATATGGTTAGTGACCTAACAAACATAGCTCCCGTTCCAAGACCAATCATAATTATAATAATATCTCTAGTAATTGCAAAAGAGCCAATAACTCCATCAAATGAAAAAGAAGCATCTAAAACTTCTAAATATAAAAATCCTATAACACTTCCTTTTTTTATAAGATTTTGAAGATTATTACTTCCTTTTTCTAATATTAAACAAATAAAATGAATAGCTAAATAAATACTAATTCCCCAAATTCCAGCAATAAAAAAATCATATTTTTTTGAATCTTCAATAAAATAAAGAAAAAAGATTAATAAAATAAATGTTATAAGATATGGAACAATTTTGTTTTTCCCAAAACTTGATAATTTTTGTTCAAATTTTTCAGCCCAGAAAATCTTTCTTTTATTATCAAATAAAAAATTTAAAAATACCAAAAATAAAAACATACTTCCAAAAGAACAGACTTCAGCATGATGTGAAATTAACTCTTTAGCATAAGTTTCTGGTTCATTTATGGCCAAATTAAATACTTCAATTAAACTAATACTTGTTGTGATAGAAACAATCAAAAGAGGAAAAAGTAGTCTCATCCCAAAAACTGCAATAAAAATCCCAACAGTTAAAAATGCTTTCTTCCAAAAATTATTCCAATTTTTTATTATTGAAGCATTTACAATTGCATTATCAAAAGATAAGGAAATTTCCATAAGAATTAAAATTATAGTTATCCATAAAACATTTAAACTATTTGTTAATCCACCTTTTAGAAAAGCCAAATAACTTACTAAAATTAGAGAAAATAAAGTAAGAAAAAAGGATAATCTAAAATATTTCAATTTAAATTTTTCTTCTAAAATGTACATCCATTTGAGGAAAAGGCATTTCAACACTATTTTCTTGTAAAGTATTATAAATAAATATTAAAAAATCAGACATTGAAGAAGAACCAACTCCATCTTCATTTGGATTTTCACTTATCCAAACAAGTAATTCAAAATCTATTGAACTATTACCCATTAAAGTCATTCTAACTTTTGGTGATTTTTCTAAATTTGTTTTTATATAAATTAAGTTACTTTTTTCCAATGAATCTAAAATTATTTTAATTACATTTTCAATATTAGAACCATAAGCAATCCCAAAAGGAACATGAAGTCTTCTTACATCATCTGAAAATGTAAGATTTATTACATTTCCTTGGATTAAAGTTGCATTTGGGATTATAATATCGATATTATCAAAAGTTGTAATTACACTACTTCTCATATTAATTTGATTTACTTTTCCTCTTAGACCTGAACCAATTTCTATGATATTTCCAACTTGAATTGATTTTTCAAAAATTAGAATTATTCCTGAAATGAAATTTGATACAATATTTTGTAAACCAAACCCGATACCAACTGATAAAGCTCCAACTAAAATTGTAAGAGAAGATAAGTCAATACCAACGGATTTTAAACCAAATACAAAAGTCATGGCAACTAAAAAGTAATATCCAAGATTTGCCAACATGGTTCTTGTAGCAATAGAAGTGCTTCTTAGATAATGTGTTCTTGCATTTGTGATTCGTTTTTTATAAAAAGTTGCAACTGAAAAACCAAAAATAAAGATTAAAAAGAATTTTGTAATAGCTAAAATAGATATTCCATCTCCAATTGGAATAATAGGATTATTAATTTCAGTCCAACTAAATTTTATAATATCAATAAAACTTTGTTTTGTATCTGCAAAAGTAGTTTTTGTAACGCCTAATCTTTCTCTTGATAAATATTTAAAAAGTTCAGTTAATGATTCATAATTTGCTTGATTATCTCCTATAAATATTTGTAATTCATTATATAAGTTAAAATAAGTAGATTTTTTCTCTTTTAATAATGGTAATAATTCTTCAATTTTTAAGTAAACAATTTGATTTATTAGCTTTGATTTATCAATTTTTAATTGTTCTATCTGTGAATCAAGTGCTTTAATTTTTCCATCATTTTCAGTTATTTTTGCTTTGTCATAAGAAAGTGATAATCTTTTCTCATCTTTTGCTAAGTCATTAAAACTTTCAAAGGATTTATCAAGTCTACTTTTTAAATTTGCATTAATATTAAACTCGACATTTTCTAAACTATTTAACAATATTTTTTTAAAATTTGTAAGATATTTTGTATACTCATCAACAGTAGATTTATTTTGGATATTTTTTAATTTATAATAAGCGTATAATAACTGTGAATTAATAGTAATTATCTCTTCTTTATTAGGCAGTTTTTCTATTTGTTCTTCTAAAAGATTCATTTTATTATTGTTGTCATTAAATTCATTTTTTACTGAATTATAGTTATCAACACTTTTTATATACTCTTTTACTTGTTCAATATATGTTTCAACTGAACTTATTTCTTCAATATTTTGAAAAACAAAACTATTTTCTTCTTTTAGTATGGATTGAAGTTTTTTTAGTAACAAAAGTTGATATTCAACTTGTTCTTTGTCTTCAGGAGATAAAGAACTTTTGATAGAAGTAATCTTTTTTGTTTGATCTGAATAAATCTTTTCTAAACCTTCTTTTGTACTATCGTACCAACTTTTATCAATGCTTAATGCAAATGAAGTTGATATTAAAAATATAAATAAGAATATAATTCTCATGTTCTCTCTTTTTATTAAATTAAATTTTTGTTTTTTACAAAATAGAGTGCAATTAAAGATAATAGTGAAAATAAAGCACTAAAGATAAATAAAAACTCTCCATAAACAGCACCCGCAACAATTGCTCCTACAAACCCACCAAGACCATAAGCCACTCCATACATAAACTGTTGAGCTAACTTTTTATTTTCATATAAACTATACAAATAAATAATTACAGAACTATGATAAAGTCCAAATGAGAAAGCGTGAATTGATTGGGTAAGAAATGTCACACCCAATGAATCAGGGTATAAATATAATAATACCCATCTCAAAGTCGTAATTGTAACACAGAATTTTATGATTGTTAGTAGATTATTTTTTAAAAGTGGAGCTTGAAAATATAACATTAAAATTTCACAAATAACTCCAAAAGACCAAAGGTATGAAGTCATTTCAAGACTCATTCCATGTTGAGTTTCATATATTGTAAAAAAGTTGTAAAAAGCACCAAAACTTATTTGCATAAAAAATAAACTCATCCAAAAAGGCCAATATTTTAGAAAAGAAAATGGTTCACTATTTTGTTCAATTTTATGTTCAATGTCATATTTTAGTAAAGAAATAGCAAAAATTACAGTTAAAACATTTAAAACTAAATAATAATGAATTGCAATATAAGGTTGAGTTAAAAATCTTGCTAAAACTAAAGAGATTATCATAAAACCAATAGAGCCAAAAAGTCTTGATTTTCCATATTTTTCTTTTCCAAGAGTTGAAATAGCTGTAACTTCTAAATATGGTAAAATTAAAGACAAACAAACTCCTAAAAGAGCGTTGTTAATCATAAATAAATAAAAGTTTTCAATAGTTAAATAAAAACATGCAGATGAAAGAACAGATAAATAAAGCGCAGTTTTGAACATTTTTTGATTTAATTTGATATGTTTTAAAAACATAAAAGGAGTTAAGAATCTCATTAAAGGTGCAAGTGCTAAAACAATACCAATATCAAAAGTACTATATCCAATATCCTGAAGTACCTTTGGTAAAAATATTACATAAACTCCAACAGCTGCAAAATAAAAAAAATAAAATGCAGATAAGTTAAAAAATAACATTATTTATCGTTGATAATAATAGTGTTTGAAAGAATATCCTGAAATGTTTTTTTATCTTTATTAAAAAAAGGAGTAAAAAGTAAAAAGATTGATACAACAGCAAATAGCGTTGTAATATATCTAACAAGTACTTGAATAACAGAAACTCTTTGTTTTGTTAAGTTATCAACAAGTTTTATATCATAAGCTTTAAGCCCAGGAGTTTGACCATTTTTTAACCAAAAAATTAAGATTAAAATTGAATGAACAAAAAATATAATTCCCCAACCCATTGCTCTATTTTGAGAAAATTCTTCACCACTTCCCATAATTAGATATATAACTATATAAAGTATAGGAGTAGTGATTAAAAAAGTATCTAATAAAAAAGCTTTTAGTCTTGATGGAAGAGATGCCAAATCACTTTTAGGTGATTTTATTTTAGAGTTATATTTTTCTTCTAAACCTCTATTTTGTTTTACATCTCTCCATTTTGCCATTAGTTTCCTCTGCTACCTGGTTTATAGGCAATAGAACCTTCTTTACACATAGGGCAATTATCAGGAGCATACATTTCAAATGCAAAATCTTCAAGTGCAAAAAGTGGTTTATCAAGTGGTAATTTACAGCTATCTTTAGGTTCTATTGTACTTCCAACTCTAGAACAAAATCCTCTGTTCGCAAGTGCGGCATAAGCTACAATATTTCCGCCAGAATTTTCAACTTGTTTGGCAGCTTCCAAAGCGCTTCCACCAGTTGTAATAATATCTTCACAGATAATATAGTTTTCACCAGGTTTAACTTCAAAACCTCTTCTAATAACCATTTCACCTTCAGCTCTTTCTGCAAAAATAAATCTTACATCCAAAGCAGTTGCAAGTGCAAATCCAGCAATTAATCCACCAAGTGCAGGTGAACAAACAGCATCAACTTTTATTCCAGCTTTTTTAATCTGAATAGCAAGTGCTTCTGCTAAAATTTTTGCAGTTTTTGGGTCTTCCAAAACCTTTGCAGATTGTAAATAAAATTGTGAATGATTTCCACTACTTAATTTAAAATGACCTTCTAATAATGCTTGAGCATCTTTGTATATTTGTTCTACATTCATAATCAAACCGTTAATATGTCTTTTTCTTTTGCTTTTAAAGTTTCATCAGCTTTAACAACATAAGAATCAGTTATCTTTTGGATTTCATCTTGAGCTTTTTTATTTTCATCTTCAGTGATTAACTTATCTTTTAGAAGATTTTTTGCTTTTGTATTCGCATTTTGTCTAATATTTCTGATTGCAACTTTTGCATTATCAGTCATAACTTTTGCTTGTTTTGCAGTTTCTTTTCTTTGATCAACTGTCATTGGAGGGAAAAATAATTTAATTACTTCACCATCATTGTTTGGATTAACACCAATATTTGCGGCTTGTAAAGCTTTATCAATTAATCCTAAAAGGTTTTTTTCCCATGGATTAATAACAATAGTTGTAGCATCTGGAGATAAAACAGAACCAACTTGACTTAAATCTGTTGGTGTTCCATAATAATCAATTCTAATACCATCTAAGATATTAGGATTTACTTTTCCAGTTCTTAAAGATTTGTAATCTTTTCTTAATGAGTCAATAGACTTTTCCATATGATCTTTTGTTTGAGCATATATTTCTTCTAACATTCATTCTCCTTTATTATGATTAGTAATTTTTATTTAATTTTGATAAACAAAACAAAATAAATAGAAGTAAAATATATTTTACTTCTATTTAGTCTTATTTACTTTCAGGTATTGATGAAACAGGAGCTGCCGTAGGAGCTGCTGGTGCTTGTGATTCTGTTTGAGTAACAGGAATTGCTGGAATTAAAGAGTCTGTTTTTATTGAATCAACAGCACTCTTATTTCTTTGTTGATTATATAAATAACCTAAAGCAACAGTATTTATAACAAAAACTAAACCTAAGGCCATAGTTGCTTTTGTTAAGAAGTTTGCAGGACCTTTTGCTCCAAATAATGAGTCATTACTTCCACTATAAGCTCCAAGACCAATGCTTGAACTTTTTTGAAGTAAAACTATTATTGTTAATAATATGGCTAATACAAACTGAACGATTAAAAGTGTAGATGTCATTATCTATTTCCTTTTTTAAAAATGGTAGTTATTTTATCTAAAACTTATTAAGAATAAGTTAAAATGGATATTAAAGCGCTTCCAAAGAAATTTTATAAAGAGTAAATTTGTCAGTTAAGAATCAATTTTCAAAATACGCAAAAGAGTATAAAAATCATAATATTATTCAACAAATTGTTGCAAAATCTCTTATAAGAGAATTAAAATTCGAACCAAAAAAAATTTTAGAGTTAGGTTGTGGCTCAGGACAAATTTTTAATCATATTAAATGGGAAATAGATTTTTATAAAGCAATAGATTTTTCATCTTCAATGTGTGAATTACATCCTAAAGCTAAAAATATAGAAGTAAAATGTTTTGATTTTGATACGCAAGAATTTTTAGATGAAATAAAAGATGATAGCTATGACATTGTTTTGTCATCATCTGCATTACAATGGTCAAAAGATTTATCAAAAATTATCAAATCTCTTTCATATATAACAAATGAAATTAATGCAGTTTTATTTACATCAAATACTTTTAAAAAAATACAAGAAATTACAAAAATAAAATCTCCAATTTTAGATGAAAATTCAATAAAAGAAGCATTTTCAAAATATTTTAAATGTGAATTTGAAACAATTATGTATAAATTAGAGTTTGATAATAAAAAAGATTTATTTGATTATATTAAAAAATCAGGTGTAAGTGGAGCAAATGAAACGTTAGATTTTAAAAATGCAAAGAAATTATATAAAGAATATGATTTAAATTATTTAGAATTTGAAGTAATTTTTATTAAAACTATTTCTAAATTATAAAGTTCATATCTAATATATTTAAAGTTCTCACTATCTTCTATTGAGATTAATTTACAAAATTCTTCAAGAACTCTTGAACTCTCTTGAGCTCTTTTAAAATTTGCTATTAATATAGAGTATAAATCAGATCTATTTTGTTCACTTTTAATAGAAGTTCTTAAAACATCATTTTTAACATCTCTAGTTTCAAGTAATTCAATGTAATTTTCTAATCTTGATAAATGTCTAAGTTCTTTGAGTTTTATAGCAGTTTGTTTGTCATTGTAAACATATCTAAATATATCTTCAACTACTCGAATTCCTTCTCGTAATCTATTTAGGTTAGCATCAATAAGTCTTAAGTAGTTTTCTTCCATAAAGTAGTAGTTTAAAACTAACTCTTTCGAGTTAGTTTTATTCTTTATCTCCACTATTCATAATTCCTAAAATTTGTAATAAAGATATAAACAAATTAAGGAAATCTAAGTATAAAGCTAAAGAAGCTTCAATTGGAGAATCATATTGTCCTTTAATTATATTTTGAGTGTCATATAATATGAAAGCTGAAAATAATAAAGCACCAACACTTGCAATTGCTAATTGCATCATTGAAGATTGAATAAAGATATTTGAAATACCTGCAACAATCATAATGATTAAAGCAATAAATAGAAATTTACCCATAGAAGAGAAATCTCTTTTTGTAGTCATTGCAAACATTGAAATTCCACCAAATGCAACAGATGTCATTAAAAATGCTTGACCTACAATTGAAGCACCACCTGGCATTGCAAAAATTGAAGTTAATAATGGAGCAATTGTCAAACCTGTAATAAATGTAAATGCAAATAATACAGCTAAGTTTACACCTGGAGTATGTTTAGTTCTAGGAATAACAAAGAAAATTAATGCAAGTTCTACTGCAAATAAAACCCATTTAACTGGACCCATTAATAGCGAAACAATTCCTAACCCAATATAAGCACCAGCAGTTGCTGCTAATAAAGAACCAGCAAATAATTGATAAGTAGCTTTTAAGAAGCTCATTAACTGAACTTGTGATGATTCTTGTGTATATTGAGAAGATTGATTTGATAAGTAATCTCTATTGTACATATACTTTTCCTTTATAATTTTAATTTCGTAGTTCATATAATAGCATATATTGATTATAGATAACGATATAACCAAAATATTATATCAAAAAAGTAAATAGAAGATTAATATGGAAGAAAAAGATTATCAAATAAGTTAAAGTAGCTACAAAACCCAATAGAAAGAAAGTAAAAACAATAAGAAGCGGGCAAATCAAAAATTTAAGCTAAATTTAAGCCATAAGCTATTGACAAAGAGGAAAAAACCTATTATAATTCCCGT
>Ga0172377_10000442_pt1 | contig 39120 bp, 38 predicted proteins | sample Pumphouse3metaG_FD_119749 | JGI IMG/M metagenome (GOLD analysis project Ga0172377, IMG submission 119749) | Leachate microbial communities from a municipal landfill in Southern Ontario, Canada - Pumphouse #3 metaG | ecosystem: Engineered > Solid waste > Landfill > Unclassified | place: Canada... | reverse complement strand
TTGAAATAAAAACTGAAAAAGTTCAAGAAGCTGTTGAATTGGCAGTTGGAGATAGAGTAAAATATCGAAATACAAAAGGAACAATTGTTTCAATCAAAGGTGCAAAAGCATTTATTGAAAATGATATGGGAATGAAAGTTCAAGTTATGTTATCAGACATAAGTAGAAGTGGAAATCCACCTCCAAAGATTCCCACAAAAAAAGCAACAATAACTATTGAAAAACCAGAAACTGGAAATATTAAACTAGATTTACATGGACAAAGAGCTGAAGAAGCTCTTGAAAATCTGGATAAGTTTTTAAGTGATGCACTACTTGCAGGTTTTGAAGAGGTTTTGGTTTATCATGGAATTGGAACTGGAAAACTAGCTTTTGCAGTTAAAGAAGCTTTAAAACAACATCCAAAAGTTAGAGGTTTTGAAGATGCACATCCAAGTAGTGGTGGGTTTGGAGCTAAAGTTATAAAACTTTAGCTCTTAGTTTTTTATTATTTTATTTTTGAAATATCTAGATTTATAGAAGAACTATTATTTTCTATTTTATTTATTATTATAATTTGTTTAGGATTTATTCCTTTTTCTTTTACTAAATAGTCATTTATGTTTGTTACTCTTTTTTTTGCGATTTTTTCTAAATCTGATATTCCCACATTTTCTTTTTGGATTAATATTTCAATTTCTTCTTTTTTTAGATTTCTATCATCATCTTTTCTTGCTAAATAGTTTGCTTTTTTAAGTGCATAAGTTTCATCATTTTCTTTATATGAAGCTATTAATTCAATAGCTATTTCACTTTTTGATTTTAGAATTTGAGCAATTTTATCTAAAGTCTCTTTTTGAATAGGTCCAACTTCTTTTTCTAAAGGAGCAAATTTTACAGTTTTTATCTCATCTTCATTAAAGTTAAATAATGCCCCAAGAAGAGAAAAAGGTGCTGTTACAGCTTTTGTCATTAAGTTTATAAAAGCATTCCAAATAATAGAACCTATTGCAAATTGTGGGTCATCCACATTTCCTGAAACGGGAAGATTTATATTAATAATACCTTTTGAATCTTTTAATAAAGTAATAGCAATATCCAAAGGTAAAGAGATAGAATCAGGACTTTCCACTTTATTTCCTAGTTCTAGTTTTGAAATAACTATATTGTTTTTAGCTTCAAGGTTTGATTTTTCTATATTATATTTTAAATCTAAATCTAATTTCCCACTTTTAATCTCTCTTCCTACAAATTTACCTGAGTAAGGAGTAAAATTATTTATAGCAATATTATTAAAAATCAGATTTATATCTGTTAATATTTTTATATTATTTGGATGTACAATTCCTGTGATCTTGGCAACTCCATATTCATCAACTACACCTATTACTTCTAAATCTGTAGTTCCTGCTTTTGTGTTTTTAAACTCTGAGATTTTCCCATTTAGTTTTGTTACAGTTGTTTTAAAAGGAATTGGTAAATTTTTATCCTCAAAAGTGAATATTGCATTTTTAATATTCACAGGTCCAATATCGATTTTTGTTTTTGGTGATTTAATTTCTTGTTTTTTATTATTTGTTTCTATTTTTGTAGTAATTTCAGTTTTTTCAATACTTTTTTCTTCTGTTTTTACAAAATCTTTTTTAGCCAAAATTACAGAAATATTAGGTTTGTTTAGATTCGTATTTTCGATTTTGAAACCTTTTTTAGAGTTAGATAGTTTTTTTATCTCTAAATCTAAATTTTTTGCTTTTATTTTTGTTTCATCACTTGTATTTGAAAAATTAAGATTTGGTTCAAGAAGTTTAATAGAGTTTATTGATAAATCATCTTTATTATTAATTAAATTATTGATTTGAAGCTGAATATCTTTTGCATTAAGTTCTATATTATTTGTTTTATCACTCATTTTTATAGATGGCTTGGCAAGTTTTATAGTTTTGATAGAAATATTTTCATTATCAAGTAAAAAGGTATTTATATCAAGATTTATATTTGAACCATTAATTTGCATTTTTGAATTATTATCATCAAAATCAAGAGTTGAACTTTTTAAACTTACATCATCAAAAGAAGTTTTATTATTCGCAATTTTTAGTTTATTTATCAAAAAATTTATTTTATTAGAAGCTAAATCAAAATTTGATTTTTTGTCATTTAAAGTAAGTTTATCTTTTGTTACTTCAATTTTATTAATATCTAAAACCGTATCTTTAAAACTAAGTTTATTAAGAGAGATATTTGTATTGTTTGATGAAATAAATAAATTATTTTTATTGTCATCATATGAAAGTGTTGGAGCTTTTAAAAGTAAATTATCCAAATTTATATCTGAATTTACTATTTTTAAGTTATCTAAGTTTATATTAAAAGCTTTACTTTGAGTTGTATTATTGTTGACTTTATCAGAAAAAACAAAATCACTATTATTTAATCTAGTATTTGATAGATTTATATTCCATGGTTTTGATATTTCTTCTATTTTAGTACTTTTAACTGTAGGCATTTCATCTTGTTTTTTAATCTCATTTGTATTTGTAGTTTCTTTGATAAGTTTTGCAAAATTTATTCCATTTTTGTCTAAAATCATATTTGCTTTTAGGGTATTAAAATCAATATTATCAAGGTTTATATCTTGTTTTTGTAAGTCAAAGGTAAAAGTTTTAATATCAAGTTTATCAAGACTTGCTATTGAAGTTTTGTTTTGATAAAGATTTATATTATTAAACTCAAATTTATCACTTCTTAGTTGTAAGGCTAAATTTTCAGTAGTATCAAGGTTATAATTTAGTATCAAATTTAAATTTGCTTCTTCATTTATATCAAAATTAAAGAAATCTTTTTTATAAGCTAATAACTCTTTTATTCTTAAATCTTCAATAGAAATTTTCCCATAAGCTTTAAACGGTACTAAGTTAAAAGCTCCTCCTATTGAAATATTTGTATGTCCATTTAGTTTAAAATTTAAATCATTTGATGAAAGAATATTTTTATAAGTTCCCAAATCATATAAAGTATAATTTATATTATTTAAGTCTAATGAATAAGGAATTTCATCTTCCTTTGCATATCTTATATTGGCATTATCAAGTACAAACTTTGAAACTAAAAAATCAATATTTGAAGAATTTGTTGGTTTTTCTTCTTTTTTTTCATCTATTGCTGATTGTTTTAAAAGTTTTGTTAAATTTATACTTCCATCTTTTTCTTCAAGAATATTTACAAAAGCATCTTTTAACAGAATATCTTTGAAGCTAATATTTAGATTTTTTATTGATTTCAAAAAAGCAAACTTTACAGAAAATTCTTTAAAATATAGTGTAGTTGTGTCATTACCATCAGCTAATCTGAAATCATAAATTACTGCTTTGAAGCTAAAAGGATTAAATTCAATTTTTGCAATATTTGTTTTTTGAGTTAGATTTTCATCTAAATTTTTGATTAATTCATTTTTTAAAACAACTGGAATAAGTGTAAAACCTATTATTGTATATATTGCCAACATAAAACAAAGCCAATAAAATGATTTTTCTAATTTTCCCATATAAGTCCTTTTTTGTGATTAAATAATAATAAATAATTCTTTTTTAATAAGTTTTATTATAACAAAATAAAGTTAAGTTAGCTAAAATCTGCCATAATTAAAAGGATATATAAATGACTATTATAGAATTATTTCAAAAATTATTAAGATTTAAATCACTAACTCCAAAAGATGATGGAGCATTTGATTTTATAGAAGAATATTTAGGAAAAGAGTGGACTTGTATAAAAATTGATATGGAAGATGTAAAAAATAGATTTTATTATAAGAAATTTAATGAAAATCCTCAACACTTATGTTTTGCAGGACATATTGATGTGGTTCCTGTTGGAGATGGGTGGGAAATTGACCCCTTTGCTGCTGATGTTGTAAATGGAATAATAAGTGCAAGAGGTGCTCAAGATATGAAAAGTGGTGATGCGGCTTTTTTGTATGCTTGTAAACACGCTCTTGATTTTGATGGAACATTAAGTATTTTAATGACAAGTGATGAAGAGGGTGAAGGAACTTACGGAACTATCAAAATGCTTGAACATTTAAAAGAAATAAATATGATTCCAAACTATGCAGTTGTTGCAGAACCCACTTGTGAAGAGATTTTTGGAGATGCTATAAAAGTAGGAAGACGTGGAAGTATAAATGGATATTTAACAATCCAAGGAAAACAAGGGCATGCAGCTTATCCAGAAAAAGGAATAAATCCAGTTCATCAAATAGCTCCACTTTTAGAAAAAATTGCAGGTTACGACTTGGATAACGGAGATGATTATTTCGCCCCAAGTAAACTGGTAATCACAGATATAAGAGCAGGAATGCAAGTAACAAATGTAACACCAAACAAACTAGATTTGATGTTTAATGTACGAAATTCAACAAATACAAAAAAAGAAGATGTTGAAGTTTATATCCAAAAAATCTTCGGACATTTAAACTACACTTTAAAAACAACTCAAGGTTCATTTCCTTTTGTGACAAACAAAGAATCGAAGGTTGTAAAAGCTATGGAAACTTCAATAAAAGAAGTTTTAGGAATTATTACAAAACACTCAACAGCTGGTGGAACTAGTGATGCTAGATATTTTGGAGCATTTGGAATAGAGGCCATAGAGTTTGGAGTTATAAACGATACTATTCATAGTATTGGAGAAAAAACTACGGTTAAAGAAGTTGAGGGATTATGTGCTGTATTTGAGGATTTGATTAAGAAGTTTTAGATGTACTTAAAAGTTTAACAATATAGCCCAAAAGCTAACATTGATATTTAATATAACTTATTAAAAATCTTAGATATAATCCCGCTATGAATAAAGGATTAGAAAAATTTTACGAACTTGTTGAAGCATTTGAATCTTTACCTACTATTGGAAAAAAATCAGCTCTTAGACTTGCATATCACATTGTTATGAATGATAATTATTGTGGAATTAAAATTGCTCACAGTATTGAAAATGCTCTTAAAAATATCACTAAGTGTGTTCGTTGTGGTTCTATGAGTGAACATGAAATTTGCGAGGTTTGTTTAGATGAATCAAGGGATAATACAAAACTTTGTATTGTTCAAAGTGCTAAAGATATTTTTGTAATTGAAGATTCAAGACAATTTGATGGAAAATATTTTGTTATTGATGAGTTGGATCAAGAAGTACTTGATTCTTTACATAAATTTATAAATGATAACGAAGTTGAAAATATTTTATTTGCAATAACTCCATCTATTGCAAATGACGCTTTTATTTTATTTATTGAAGATAAGTTAAAAAATCATGATATAAAGTTTACAAAGATTGCACAAGGTGTACCAACAGGTGTTAGCTTGGAAAATGTAGATATTTTGTCTCTTTCAAAAGCGATACAAAGTAAAGTTGAAATTTAAAATTAGAATAAGAATATGGAAAAAAGAATAGCTTGTCAAAAATGTGTTTATTATTTTGTTACATGGGAAAAAAATCAGCCTCATGGCTGTAAATCTTATGGATTTAAGTCAAAATATCTTCCCTCAATTGTAGTGAAAAATTCGAGTGGTCATGCTTGTAATTTTTTTGTAGAAAAAAACAACAAACAGTAGGAATTATGCAAATAGATAATTTTATAGAAAAAATAGAAAAAGATAAAATATCAATTATTCGAACTTGGATAAGTTCGCCTGCTGTTATGAAAATAATAAATGATTATTCTATTGATAAAGATTTATTTATTAAAAGATACGCTTTTGGTGTTATTGAACACTATATTCAAGTTGTAAGAAATCAAGAAAAAGTTGAAAATTCTATTGTTATTATGGATTTTATTAAATATTTAAAAAAACAAAATATTAAATCAAGTGAACTTTTTTTGTTATATTCTTCTTTTAAAAGTGCTTTAGTTGATTTTGCTTTTAAATTAAAATTTCAATCAAAAGAGTTAATTCAAAAAATAGTTTTTTATTTTGAAGAGATTTTTTCTAGTATTTTAGATATTTATTCAAAATCAATAGCTCAAATAGAGAGTGCTTTAAATAAATCTATTGATATTGTTGATAAATATGTAATTATGTCAAGAACTGATATAAATGGAATTATAATAAGTGTTTCAAGTGCTTTTTGTCGAATTTCTGGTTTTGAATCTTTTGAATTGATTGGAAAAACACATAATATTTTAAGAAATCCTGATATGTCAAAGAGAGTTTTTGAAAAATTATGGGATACTATAAAAACTGGTAATATGTGGCAAGGTGAGATTCAAAATTGTAAAAAAAATGGTGAAGTTTATTGGGTAAAAACTACAATTCATCCAAATTTTGACCATATTGGAAATATTATAAGTTATGATGCAATTGGAGAAGATATAAGTTCTCAAATTGAACTAAAAAATCAACAAAATTTATTGGTAGAACAATCAAAATCAGCAGCAATGGGCGAGATGATAAGTATGATTGCCCATCAATGGAGACAACCTTTACAAGCAGTTTCTATTTTAATTCAGAAACTACCATTATTAAAAATGGTTGATGGTGAAATTTCAGATGAATTACTTGAAGATGTAGTTTGTCAAGTTGGTTCTCAGCTTGATTATATGTCAAAAACAATAGATGATTTTAGAGATTATTTTAAACCAAATAAGAAAAAAGAAGAAGTTTATATAAAAGATGTTATTGAAAAATCTATGGATTTTCTAGCATATTCATTTAAATTAAATTCTATTAAAATAAACTATGAAAATACTTCAACTTCAAGTTTGGAAATATATTTAAATGAGATAGTTCAAGTTTTTATAAATTTAGCAAAAAATTCTTCAGATGCAATGATGGAAAAAAAGATTGAAAATAGATTTATAAATATTAGTACTTATGAAAAAAATGATAGTTTATTTATTGAATTTGAAGATAATGCAGGTGGAATAAAAGAGACAGTTATTGATAAGATATTTGACCCATATTTTTCAACTAAAAATAATAAAAATGGAACAGGATTAGGATTATATATGAGTAAAACTATTATTGAAGAACATAGTGGTGGAAAAATAAATGTATATAATACAGATCTTGGAACAAAATTCGTAATAAAATTACCATTAAAATAGGAGTCAGAGTTGTTATATAAAGATTTTAAAGAGAGTATTCGGTCATTGGGTTTTGGAAGTATTGAAAATTTTATGCAGTATGCTGGTGTTACATCAGATGATGTTTTAAGTTGGGAAGAAAAAAATGAAATTCCTTATTTAGTTTCATTAATTTTACATATATTAAAAGGTGAAAAAGAGTTATTAGTAACAAATTCTGCTTTAGATAATGTAATAGAAGAGTGTTTACCACTTGCTTCACTACTTGAAGAAGTTTCTTCTTTTCCTCATAAATTAGAAGAAATGTTTTTATTACAAAAAAAGCTAAATGATTCTACAAATGGTAATAATTGGGAGTTAGGTGTAACTAAGTTTGGAAAAGAGATAAATTGGCTTAGATGTATTCATATGGAAGTTGCAGAACTTATTGAATCAACTCCTTGGAAACATTGGAAAAATATCAATTCTGAACCTGATATGAATAATATTCATGTGGAACTTGTGGATATTTGGCACTTTTTAATGTCTTATATTTTACAAGAAACAAATGTTCCAAAAGCAGTTTCATTGGTAAATACACATTGTATTTATGAAGCATCACAAGATATTGATGTAAAACTTATGGTAAATGAAGCTGAAAAATTATCTTATATTTCACTAGCAATTGATACAGGAAATATGCCATCTTTTAGTGGAATTGAAAGATTTATTGACCAATTTTTTAGATGTTGTAAAATATCTGGATTATCATTTATGTGGTTACAAAAACTTTATATTGGTAAAAATTGTTTAAATCAATTTAGACAAGATAATGGATATAAAGAAGGACATTACATCAAAGTTTGGAATGGAAATGAAGACAATGTTGTAATGGTTGAACTGCTAGAAAAAATGGATGATGTAGGTTTTGATGACTTATATTCTAAACTAAAAGAAGAATATAGTAAAAACAAATAACTATCTTTATAAAATTTTGATATTATCTTTAAAATTTTGATTCGCTCTTTACAAAACTTCCAATATAATGGACATAATATCTCATAGGAGAATAGGATGTCCATTTCTAATATTATTATGTTAAGTGTTTTAGGTATATTAACTTTGATTTTAATAGTTAAATTAATAAAAGCCTAATATGAAAAATCTTTTAATTAAATACAAACAATATTCTTACATACTAAAAGCTTTAGGAATGTTATTAATAATTACATTAATTAGTTATATTTTTAGAGGTTCTTTAGCTATTATAAATATCACACTAATACATATCATTCCTGTTATTGTTGTAGCAATTCATGGAAATGTTAAAGCAACTTTATTTATGACATTATTAAGTGTTGTTTTCTTGAATTTTTTATATATTCCACCACTTTATAGTTTTTCAGTTCATAATGAACTTTATGTTTGGAGTTTTTTTATATTTGGAATTGTTGGTTGGATTATTACAATTCAAGCAAAAAATCTGAATTCTCAAACTAAACAAAATGAAATAAGAGAGAGTTTATTACATATTATTTCACATGATTTAAGAACTCCACTTTCTACAATTCATGGAAGTATAAATTTAATATTATCAAATGATAATCTTGATGAAAAAAGTAAATATAATCTTTATGAAGATATAAATTATGCTTCACATAGAATGAAAAGACTAATCACAAATATTTTAGATAGTACAAGATTATCAAGTGGAAAAATTGATTTAAAACTTGAATGGTGCGATTTTGAAGATATTGTAGGTGTTGCATTAAATGAATTTTCACAAATACAAAGTGAAGAAAAACTTGATTTAAAAATCGATGAACTTAGCCTATTTTGGGGTGATAATACTCTTTTGACTCAACTAATTGTAAATTTATTTGATAATGCTTTTAAGTACTCAAAAGCTGATACAAAAATCTATTTTGAAATAATAAATCTAAACAATTTCATAAGAATTAAAATTTTTAATGAAACTGAATATATTGATAAAAAGAAATTAAAAAATATTTTTGATAAATTTTATAGATTTGAAGATACAAATGATATTTCAGGAAGTGGGATAGGTTTGGCAATTTGTCAAAGTATAGTTAAACTTCATAATGGTGAGATAAAAGCAATTTCACAAAATGAAGGTATTTTAATTCAAATAGAATTACCAATGGTAAAAAGAGCAAAATTATTATGAATAAATATTTAATACACATAATTGAAGATGATTTATCCGTTAAGAAGTTATTAGAAATCACTTTTAAAGAGTATGAATTTGATTATATTTCAAGTGAAAGTAAGAAAAATGCCTTACTGATGTTTTTAAGTCACAATCCTGATTTATTAATAGTAGATTTAGGATTAAGTGATGGAGATGGAAAGGATTTGATAAAACAAATAAGAGAGATTTCTAAACTTCCAATTATTGTTTTAACAGCAAGACATGATGAAAAAGAAATAGTTGCAGCTTTGGATGCGGGAGCTGATGATTATATTACAAAACCTTTTTCTGTTAATGAATTACTTGCAAGAATTAGAGCAAATCTAAGAAGAAAAATTAATAATATTAATGGTGAAATGACAAGTAAATTTATTTGTAATGAATTAGAACTTGATATTACATCAAGGGATGTATTTTTAAGATCTGAAAAACTAAAACTAACTCCAATAGAGTATGAATTACTGAAATATTTTATGTTACATACAAATAAAACTTTAACCCATAAACAAATACTTCAAGAAGTTTGGGGAACAGGTTATCAAAATGAGATGCAATATTTACGAACTTATGTAAATACACTTAGAAAAAAAATCGAAGAAAATTCTACAAGACCAAAATACATAAAAACAGAGTCTGGTATTGGTTATAGATTTTCTTATAACCAAGAGTCATAGGAAAATTATGGAACATAAATATGTAAGATCAATATTTTTAGGTTATATATTAATAATCTTTATTGGAGCTATACTTTTAAGTTTACCAATTTGTCATATTGGTGAGCTTAAATTTATAGATGCACTTTTTACAGCAGCAAGTGCTACAAGTGTTACTGGATTAATTGTCACAAGTACTTCTGAAAACTTTACTTTTTTAGGGGAATTTATTATTTTAGCTCTTATTCAAATGGGTGGAATTGGATATATGTCTTTGGTGATAATCTTTTTTGTATTTATTAAACAAAAATTAAATATTGATGAAAAAAGAGCAATGAAACAATCTATGGATTTGCCAAATCTTCATGTTGGAGGTTTTGCGAAAAGGATTTTGTTTTTTGTATTATTTATAGAATTTATTGGAGCAGTTATTTTAACAATTCAATTTCTTGGTAAATATGAATTTAGTAAAGCTCTTTGGTTTGGAATATTTCATAGTATAAGTGCTTTTAATAATGCAGGATTTTCGCTTTTTACCGATGGTTTAATGGGATATAAAAGTGACACGATTTCTTTAATTACTATTTGTTTTCTAATAATTTTAGGTGGTTTAGGATATTTTGTTTTAATTGAAATTTATGAAAATAGAAAATTCTCAAAAAGATTTACTATTCATACAAGAATTATGATTTATGGAACAATTATTTTAATACTAGCTGGAATGGTTTTATTTTTATCAATAGAGTGGAATAATCCAAAAACTTTTGGAGAATTGAGTTTCTATGACAAAATATTAAATGCTTTTTTTCTATCAGTAAATTTTAGAACAGCTGGATTTAATAGTATTGATCTTTCTTCATTAAAAGACTCTTCTTTGTTCTTCTCAACTTTATTTATGATGACAGGAGCTGGACAAGGAAGTACCGCAGGTGGTATGAAAATCACTACGGTTGCTATTTTAGTAATTACTGTGGTTTATATATTAAAACAAAGTAATCAAGAGCCAAGTATTTTTAAAAGAAGAATAGAGCAAAAAATGATAAATAAGGCTTTAGCAATTATTATTTCTTCTTCGTTTTTTGTACTTTTTGCTGTTTTAATTTTGGTTGAAACACAAAATTTTCCTTTTATAAAGATTTTATTTGAAGTAGTTTCAGCTTTTGGAACAGTTGGTGTATCAACAGGAAATGGTGATATTTTGAGTTTATCTCAGCAGTTTGATACTTTTGGAAAAAGTATCATAATTATTTTAATGATAGCAGGAAGATTAGGTGTATTTGCTTTTGGATTAATTTTAGTTGGAAAAGCAAAAACAAAACATTTTAAATACCCAGTAGGAAAAATTATAATATGAAAACAGTAGCTGTTATTGGTTTAGGAAAATTTGGATTTTATATTGCAAAAAGTTTGTCAAGATTAGATGTGAAAGTAATTGCAGCTGATAATGATGAAAAAAAAGTACAAGAAATAAGTGAATATGTGGATAATGCTTACATAATTGATAGTACAAGTAAAGTAGCATTAGAAGAAATAGGAATTTATAATTTAAATACAGTGATTGTAAGTATTGGTGAAAATATAGAAGCTAGTATTTTGACCGTAATGGCTTTAAAAGATTTAAATAACAAAACAATTATTGCAAAAGCCATAAATTCAACTCATGGTGAAATTTTGACGAAAATAGGAGCTTTTAAAGTTATTTATCCTGAAAAAATCGCAGGAAGAATGCTTGTGAAAAAACTTATTGATAATATGACAGTTGAAGAAATAGATGTTAGTAATACTATAAAAATGGTGAAATTTGTGGCTACTGATAACTTTATATATAAAAAAATCTCTGAAATAGAATCAGAATTTGAGAATCTAAAAATTATTTCATATAAAACAAGTGGTATTTGGAGTATGCAAATTGATCCATTTTATCAAGTAAAAAAAGATGATTTATTAGTTTTTTTAGGTGAATCAAAATATATTAAAGAGTTTTATAAACAAATATAAAATAATCTTCAAAATAATAGGTCTTAAACCTATTATTTTTCTAATAAAATTTATCTGTAGTTATTTTTATATTCAACATAATGAGCAGCATGAGCGATTAATTTGTCCACATCCTCTTGTGTTAATTGTTTAACAACTTTTGCAGGACTTCCCATAATCATACTTCTTGGAGGAAATACTTTTCCCGAGGTTACAAGTGAATTTGCTCCAACGATACTGCCCTCACCAATAACTGCATCATCCAAAATAGTAGCACTCATCCCAATCAAACAATTGTCTTCAATTTTACAGCCATGAAGCATAACTTTGTGTCCAATTGTTACATTATCTCCGATAATTGTTTTTGTGTTTGTATCTGTGTGAATACATGATAAATCTTGAATATTTGTGTTTTTACCAATTTTTACTTCATTTACATCAGAACGAATCACACAACCAAACCAAACTGACGAATCTTTACCAATTTCAATATTTCCGATTAAATCAGCACTTGGTGCAATCCAAGCTGATGGGTGAATTTCTGGGTAAAACTCTTTAAATTTTAAAATCATAGCTTTTCTCCTTAGCTTTTGAATTATTATATCTTCTGAGGTAAAAAATTGCAATAAAAAAAGGTGACTTAAAAAAAGCCACCTTTTTTAGAAATAAAAATAGAAAAATCAAAAATTATTTTCTATTTTTATTTTTACCAGCAATGATAAATCTTAAAGCATTTAATCTAATAAATCCTTCAGCATCTTTTTGATTGTAAACTTCATCTTTTTCAAAAGTTGAGTAAGCATCATCATATAAAGAGTTAATTGATTCTCTTCCAACAACCATAACATTACCTTTGTAAAGTTTAACTTTTACAGTTCCTTCAACATTTTTTTGAGTTGCATCAATAGCTGCTTGAAGCATTTCTCTCTCAGGTGAGAACCAATATCCTTGGTAAATTAACTTAGCATATTTAGGCATTAACTCATCTTTTAAATGTGCAGCTTCTCTATCTAAACAAATAGACTCAATAGCTCTGTGAGCTTTTAACATGATAGTTCCACCTGGAGTTTCATAACAACCACGAGCTTTCATACCAACATATCTATTTTCAACAATATCAACTCTTCCAATACCGTGTTTATTACCATATTCATTTAATTTAGTTAATAATGTTGCAGGTGACATTTCAACACCATTTAATGCAATTGGATCACCATTTTTGTATGTTAAAGTTAAGTATTCAGCTTCATCAGGTGCAAGTTCAGGAGCTGTTGTCCATAACCACATAGATTCTTCAGGTTCATTAGCTGGGTTTTCTAAATGTAATCCTTCATAAGAAATATGTAATAAGTTTGCATCCATAGAATATGGACTAACAGCTGGATTTCCATCTTTATCAAGATGTTTTTGAGCAATTTCAATACCATGCTTTTTTGCATATTCAAGTAAACTTTCTCTTGAATTTAATTCCCATTCTCTCCAAGGCGCGATTACTTTAATATCAGGTCTTAATGCTAATGCACCTAATTCAAATCTAACTTGGTCATTTCCTTTTCCTGTTGCTCCATGAGATACAGCTTCTGCACCTGTTTGGTTTGCAATATCAATTAATTTTTTTGCAATTAAAGGACGAGCTATAGAAGTTCCAAGTAAATATTCACCCTCATAAATAGCATTTGCTCTAAACATAGGGAAAACATAATCTTTTACAAACTCTTCTTTAATGTCTAAAATGAAAACATTTTCAGGTTTAATACCACAAGCGATTGCTTTAGTACGAGCTGGTTCAACTTCTTCACCTTGACCTAAATCAGCTGTAAAAGTAATAACTTCAGCATTGTATTCATCTTGAAGCCATTTTAAAATAATAGAAGTATCAAGCCCACCACTGTAAGCTAATACAACTTTTTTAATATATTTTTTACTCATAAATTTATCCTATATTGCTTTATTTTTAAGGTTTGTATTTTAACTTAAATTAGCTATAATCTACTTTATGAGAATAGATAAATTTTTAAATGCCGTTAATATTACTAAACGAAGAGCTGTGGCTGAGGATATGCTTGAACATAAGGTTGTTTTTATAAATGACCAAGCTGTGAAAAAAGCAAAAGAGGTTAAGGTTGGAGACACTATCGAGATTAGGTATTTAGAAAAAATTGAGAAATTCAAAGTCTTACAAATACCATCTACAAAATCAACTCCAAAATCAAAGATTGAAGAATATGTACAAAGGATTGACTAAATGTTTAATGCAGCTAAATTAAGATTTGACGATATTTTTGAAAATAGATTGCCAGCTGAAGAAGTAAGAGAGTATCTTGTTGAGCTTTATGAAAGAGGTGAAACAGCAGCAGAAATTGCTGGAGCTGCAAGTGCTATGAGAGATCATCTTATACCGCTTCCTGTTCATTATGATTTAAAAGAAAAATTGATTGATAATTGTGGAACAGGTGGAGATGGTTCAAACTCTTTTAATATTTCAACAACAGTTTCTATTTTATTAGCTTCTTGTGGATGTTATGTGGCAAAACACGGAAATAGAAGTATTACAAGTAAATCAGGAAGTGCTGATATGCTTGAAGCTTTAGGTGTAAATCTAAATTTATCTTTAGAAAATAGTGCAAAAATGCTTGGAGATATTGGATTTACATTTATGTGTGCTCAAAATCATCATCCAGCAATGAAATACATAATGCCAATTAGAAAATCAATTCCACATAGAACAATTTTTAATATTTTAGGACCTCTATCAAACCCTGCAACGGTTTCAAAACAGTTAATTGGAGTATTTGATAAATCTTATATAAATAAACTTGCGTACGCTATGGATATGTTAGATACAAAAAGATCAATAATTGTCTCTTCAAAAGATGGAATGGATGAAATTTCAATTTCAGATATTACTTATGCTACTTCTTTATACAATGGAAAAATTACAGATTTTGAAATAAATCCAGAACATTATGGAATGCAAATGAGTGATAAGAGTGAAATCTTAGGTGGAGATGCAGCTTTTAATGCAAAACTTACAAGAGATATTTTATCTAAAAAAATAGTTGGAGCTAAACTTGATATTGTTTTATTAAATGCAGCTGCTGCACTTATTATTGATGAAAAAGCAAGAGATTTTAAAGATGGAATTGAGATGGCAAGATGGGCTATTGTAAGTGGCGCTGCACAAGAAAAGCTAGAACAAATTATTAAAGTATCTCAGCAGTTAAGTTAAGGTTTAGTTTGCAAAAAGAGTTTGAATTAGAATTAAATCACTTAGATGTTTTAACAAAATATCTAAAAGAGATTATTAATGAAGATTGTATTGTAATCTTAAGAGGTGATTTAGCAAGTGGTAAAACTACACTTGTAAAAAATTATGTAAAGGCCTTAGGTTTAGCTGATTTAGTTACTTCTCCCACTTTTTCACTACAGGCTATTTACTCAAATGATATTTTTCATTATGATGTTTATAATAAAACTTTGAGTGAATTTATTTCATTAGGGATGCTTGAAGAGTTTGAAAAACATGGTGTTCATTTTGTAGAATGGGGCGATGAAAGATTAGAAGAGATTTTAAATGATTATGGATATAAAGTGATTTTAATTGAAATAGAAAAAAAAGATAATAAAAGGCTATATAAAATAAATGCATAAATTACATATACAAGATATAACAAAAACTATCAAAAAAACGCAAATTCTTCATGGTATTTCAATAGAAGTAAAATCAGGTGAAATTGTTGGATTATTAGGTCCAAATGGAGCTGGAAAAACAACTACATTTTATACTGTTTGTGGTTTAGTAAAACCAACAAGTGGAAAAGTTTTTTTTGATGATGAAGATATTACTTCTCTTCCTTTACATAAAAGAGCTTTAAAAGGAATAGGGTATTTACCACAAGAATCATCTATATTTAAAGATTTATCAGTTGAAGATAATCTAATGTTAGCTGCTCAAATTGTTACAAAAGATAAAGAGGAACAAAATAGAAGAGTAGAAGAGTTACTTGAGCTTTTTAATATTGAACCAATTCGTCAAAGAATGGGTGTTTCACTTTCAGGTGGTGAAAGAAGAAGAACAGAAATAGCTAGAGCATTAGTTTCTCAACCAAAATTTTTACTTCTTGACGAACCTTTTGCTGGAGTTGATCCAATTGCGGTGAAAGATATTCAAGAAATAATTCATCAATTAACGAAAATAAATATTGGAGTTTTAATAACAGACCATAATGTAAGAGAAACTTTACAAATTTGTGATAGAGCTTATGTTATGAAATCAGGGAGTTTATTAGCAAGTGGGACAAGTGACGAGATTAAAAATGATGTAAAAGTTCGAGAACACTATTTGGGTGATGATTTTAATTTTTAGTTAAAAATGAAGTAATATTTACGATATTACTTTATCTTTTCCTGTTCTTTTTGCTTCGTATAAAAGAGTATCACTTCTTGAAATAAATGTAGTTTCACTATCTTCACTTAAAAGTTGGCTAACACCAAAACTTGCAGTAATTTCCAGATTTTTTGTAGTAAAAAGATAGTCTTTTATAGCTATTCTTATTTTTGATGCAACTGTAACTGCACCTGCTAAATTTGTTTGAGGAAGAAGTATTAAAAACTCTTCTCCTCCCCATCTTACATTTATGTCTTGCTCTCTCACATTTTTTAGAATAATTTTTGCAATCTCTTTTAAAAGATCATCTCCAATTTGATGACCATAATTATCATTTACCATTTTAAAATCATCTATATCAAAAATAATCATTGATAATTCGTTATTGTATCTTTTTGAGCGTTTTACTTCTTTTGAATAAACTTCATCAAATTTATTTCTATTAAATAATCCTGTTAATTTATCATGACTTGCTTGATATTCAAAAAGGTTAGATTTCTCTTTTAATTTTGTAATATCTGTTAATGAAAAGACATAATAGTCTTCTTTGTTTTCATAATAATCTACATTTATTGCAAAAATTTTTTCTTCATCTAAAGCATCTTTTATCTTAACAATTCTATCAATTTCATGTAATTCTTTTATATATTTAATCCAAGATTCTTGTTTAGTTATTTGTTCTTTTGATATAAAGCCAAAATCTTCTTTAAAGAAGTCAAAAATATTTCTTTTACTTTTTATAAATTCATTAAAATTATTTATTCCAAAAAAATCTAAGAATTTTTTATTTACATTAGTAATTTCTTCTTTGTTTGTAACAATTATAATATTATCTTGTGCATCTAAAATAGATTTTATTTTAGATATTTCTTGTTCTATTTTACTTTCGAGAGATAGATTTAATTCTACTAATTTTTTCTTTAATATTATTGGTTCCATCGCTTTTATAATACTTTCCATTAGCTGATACAAATCAATTGGTTTCATAGCATAAGTAGTAACTCCAATTTCAATAGATTTTCTTAAGAAATTTGTGTCATTATGAGCGCTTGTAATTACAAGAGGAATCTCATTATTTATTTTTTTGATAGCTTCACACATAGATAACCCATCCATTTTAGGCATATTTATATCAGAAATTATTAAATCAATATCATTTTTATTTTCTTCATATATTTTTAAACCCTCAAGTCCATCTTGTGCAACATAAACTCTTTTTAGTAAAGAATCAAGTAATTTTGCTGTAAATTCTCTAACATCATTTTCATCTTCCACATACAAAACGCAGATATCTTTTAGAATTTCTTTATTCATGATTTTTATCTCCATTTTCATTATATTCTTTTATATTTGGAGCTGATATTGGAGCTGAAAAAAAGTAACCTTGTGAATAATCTGCACCTAAGTTTCTAACTATATTAAATATTTCTTCATTTTCAACAAATTCTGCAATAGTTTTTAGATTTAAATTTTTTGCAAATTCGATTATAGTTTTTGTAATTTTATATGAATTTTCATTTGTTGCTATATTTTTAATAAGTGAAGCATCAATTTTTAAATAATCAATATTCATTTTTAAAAGATGTTCAAAGTTTGAATATCCGCTCCCAAAATCATCAATGGCAACTTTACATCCTAAAGCTTTTACTTCATCAACAAATGAGATTAATAGATTGTAGTTTTTTATACTTTCATCTTCTAAAATCTCAAATACAACTTTAGGTGCAATATCATATTTTTTTAATAAATCTTTTATAAAATCCAAAAAATCAGGACTTTCTATATCTTCATAAGAGATATTTACTGAAAATTCAAAAGGTAAATGTTCAAATTTTTGAAAAGATTTTTCTAAAACTATTTTTGTAAGTTTTGTATATTGATTTGATTTCTTTGAAATATCCAAGAAAAAGTAGGGTGCTACAACTTTTCCATCTTCTTCTATTAATCTTACTAAACATTCATATTTATCAACTTTTAAAGTTCTATTATTTACAAGTGGTTGAAAATATACTTCAATATTGTCATTTATAAATGCAGATTTTAATTTTTTTGTCCATAACATATTATTTTCATATTCTCTAAATTTATCCAATTCATCATAAAAAACAATATAGTCTTTATGGTCTTTTTTTGCTGATTGTAAAGCAATATCTGCTGTGATTAATTTGTTGTTTTTATTTGAAAAAGAGATTCCTGCTGTTATTCTAATATCAATCTCATACAATTCATAAATAAATACTTTTTTATAAACTGATTCAACAATGTTTTTTATTAAACTTACAAAACTTTCTTGACAATCTTTTGTATTTGTAATGCAATAATTATCAGAAGGAAATTTATATAATTTAAAATGTTCACCTTCATTTTTGATTTTTTCTTCAATTAATTTAGCCACATCAATCAATATAGCATCACCAACTTTATGACCAAAAAAATCATTTACTTCTTTAAATGAGTTGATATTTAAAAGACAAACAGCTTCTAAAACTAAATTATTATTTTGTAACTCTTCGATTAATTTTGCTCTATTTGGAAATGCAGTTAAATTGTCAGTATATAAAAGTTTATATAATTCGTGTTTATGTTCTATTTCATGGCTTATATCATGTAATATTATAATTGAAGTATTATTATGTGTTAACGCGATTTTTTGTAAAGAGAAGTATTTTTTAATATTATTACTATTAATACAAACTTTAATATTTTTATTTTCACATTTTTCAAATATTTTATTGTCAAAGTTTGTAATACAGCCTCTTTCTTTTTCAAAAATATCAGCAATATTTTTATATTTTTTATTTATTTCTTCCAAAGATGCACAACTTAAAAGTTTGAAAAAGTGATCATTTGAGAAAATCACTTTTTCACTATCAATAGAAAAAATAGGATAGTCAATATTATTTATTATCGAATTTGAAAACTCTTCTTCTTTTTTTAGAACAATATTTGAGTGAACCAAATTTGTATAATGTTTTATTTTTAAGATTAATTTATCTAAATCCAAAGGATAATATAAAATATCATCTTTGTTGATAATAGAGTATTTTTCTAAATGTAAATTCTCTTCAACCAAAAATATTGTGTGAATTTTCTTTTCAAGATAATCTTCTAAAGGGTTAAAATAGTTATGTACATTTATATCAATTATTAGTATATCAGTATACTCAATAGCTTCATAAACATCATCACACTCAAAAGAAAGAGTTATGTTTATATTCTTCATTATTTTAGAAGCATATCTTTTGAAATCTTTAAATTGTTTTTGCTCATCACTTACTATTAGTACATCATAACGCATTAACTACCTTAGTGTATGTTTTAATTTTTTAAGTTTTACATAAAATTACTTCAACATTACTTTATTGTATGAGTCCTCATAGTAAAGTTACTATAAAAATTATTATTTAAAATTTAAGTTAATATTTCTTTTGTGTAAATACCTAAAATTAGCATTATCTCGAAATGGTAATAGTATTTGATATTAATATTTCAGAAAATTGATTTATACTTAAGAAAAGATTTTTATTGCGTTATCTAAATCGGCTTGTGTATCAATTCCAAAAGATTTAGAAACAACTTTTACCATAGCAATTTTTTGTCCATTATCAATGGCTCTTAATTGCTCTAATTTTTCAATATTTTCTAATTTTGATGATTTTAATTCACAAAAAGCATTTAATGATTTTTTTGTAAATCCATAAATTCCCAAGTGTCCACTATAATTTGTCACTTCATGGTGATCCCTATGATATGGAACTTTTGCTCTTGAAAAATAAATAGCATTTGAGTGTTCATCTAAAACAACTTTTACATGATTTGGATCATCAGCTAATTCTGAGCTAATTTCTTTATAACATGAAGTAATCATAATATCTTCATTGTTTTCTTTTATTTGTTTTACTCTATTTATTACAGCTTCTACAACTTCAATTTCTATAAAAGGTTCATCACCTTGAACATTTATAATTATTTCATCTTCACTTAAATTTAAAATATTTACAGCTTCATTTATTCTATCTGTTCCACTATTATGAGAACTTGATGTCATAACTGCATCAAAGCCGTATTGTGAAGCTAAATCTATAACTTCTTGAGAATCTGTGGCAATTACCACTTTATCTAAACTGCTTACTTGTTTTGCAGTTCTAATTACCATTGGTAATCCTAAAATATCAACTAAAATTTTATTTGCAAATCTACTAGAATTTAATCTTGCAGGTATAATTATCATTTATCTTCCTTTTAGTACTTTATAATTCCAAAACCTTATTTTTAGTGACATTATTATAATATAAAATCTTTAAACAAGCATATGAAAAGAGATTTTATGAAAAAAACAATCACAGTAATTGATACATTTGGATTTTTATTTAGAAGTTATTTTGCCCTTCCACCACTTAGATCAAAAGATGGTTTTCCAACAGGTTTATTAACAGGTTTTATTAATTTTATTGCAAATATTGGAAAAGATTTTCAAACTGATTATATAGTTTTTGCACTTGATGCAAAAGGTGATACTTTTAGAAATGAACTTTATGATGGTTATAAAGCACAAAGACCAGCTGTTCCTGAGGATTTATTAAAACAACTTCCAATAGCAATCTCTTGGATTGAATTAATGGGATTTAAAACAGCAATTAGAACAGGTTTTGAAGCTGACGATATTGTGGCATCAATTGCCCACGATGCAAAACTAAAAGGTTTGGAAGTAAGAATTGTATCTCACGATAAAGATTTATATCAATTAATTGAAGATGAAAACGATATTTATTTATTTGACCCAACAAAAAAAGTAATTATAAATGAAGCTAAATGTTTAGAAAAATATGGAGTGAAAGCTTTACAATTTACAGATTATCAATCACTTTTAGGTGATAGTGCAGATAATATTCCAGGAGTAAAAGGAATTGGAGCAAAAACAGCAGAAGCGTTAATTCAACAGTTTGGAACTTTGGAAAATATCTATGCAAATCTAGAAAATATTGAGAAAAAAAGATGGAAAACTTTACTTGAAGAAAGTCGTGAGATGGCTTTTATTTCTAAAAAACTTGTAACTTTATCAAAAGATTGTCATGTTATTGATGATTTAGATAATTTTTTATTACCAAGTGAAAATCCAATTTTAAAAATAAGCGACATTTTACACAAATATGATATGGCAAAAATACTTGATAGGGTAAATAAAAATGGAATGAGCTTTAAAACAGAAATCCCTATAGAAAAAGAAAAAAACGAAGAAATAAAGTTTGTTTTATTAAACGATGAAAATAAATTATCTTTAGCAATTAATACAATTCCAAGAGATGCAATTGTTGCATTTGATACAGAAACTACAGATATTGATACACAAAAAGCGCAAATTGTAGGATTTTCTTTTGCGTATGAAGATAATATTGCTTATTATGTTCCTATTTCACATCATTATTTAGGTGCACCAGAACAAATTTCAAAAAGTGCTGCAAAACAAGCAATCATTCAATTAAATAGACATAAATTAGTTCTTCAAAATTTTAAATATGATTATGAGATTATTAAAAATAATTTTGATTTAGAATTAAAACTTTATGCTGATACTATGATTTTATCATGGCTTTTAGATACAAATGAAAAAGTTGGGCTTGATTATCAGATAGATAAATATTTCAATCACAAGATGATTGCTTTTAAAGATGTTGTAAAAAAAGGTGAAAATTTCTCAAATGTTGATATTACAAGTGCATGTGATTATGCAGCTGAAGATGCTTTGATGACTTTGAAACTTTTTAATAAACAATTAGAAATTTTCAAAGAAAAAAATGAAGAAGAACTTTTAAAATTAGCTTTTGATATGGAGTTTGATTTTATTTATGTTTTAGCTGATATGGAAAATAATGGAATAAAAGTTGATGTAAATTTATTAAAAGAGTTAAAAGAAACAAATAATAAATATATTCAAGAACTCACAGCTCAAATCTATAAAATTTCAGGTGTTGAATTTAATATTAATTCACCAAAACAATTAGGTGTTGTTTTATTTGAAACTTTAGGACTTGCAACATCTAAAAAAACAAAAACAGGTTATAGCACAGATGAAGCTGTTTTAAGTGGTTTAATAAATGATCATGAAGTTATTTCATGGTTACTTAAATATAGAGAAGCTTATAAACTTCAATCAACTTATATTGAGCCCCTTTTAGAACTTGGATTAAAAAATCCTGATAATAGAATCCATACTTCATTTTTACATACAGGAACAGCAACAGGAAGATTAAGTTCAAAAAATCCAAATTTACAAAATATTCCAGTTCGAGCTGGAAGTGGCTCAAAAATAAGAGAAGCATTTATTCCAAAAGAGGGTTATAAACTTGTTGGAATCGATTATTCTCAAATCGAATTAAGATTACTGGCTCATTTTAGTGGAGATGAGGCATTGGTTGAAGCTTTTAGAAATGATTTAGATATTCATTACCAAACTGCAGTTAAAATTTTTGGAGAGGAACTTGCAAAAGAGAAAAGACCAATTGCAAAATCTATAAATTTTGGATTATTATATGGAATGGGAAGCAAAAAACTAGGAGATACTTTAGGAATTCCATCAAAAGAAGCAAAGTTTTATATAGATTCTTATTTTGAAGCATTTAAAAGTGTTAAAGATTATTTAAAATCAATAGAAGATTTTGCTCATATAAATGGCTACATTAAAACATTATTAAATAGAAAAAGATTATTTGATTTTGACTCAGCAAATGCCATGATTAAAGCTGCATATTTAAGAGAAGCGGTTAATACTTTATTTCAAGGAAGTGCAGCTGATTTAATAAAATTATCAATGATAAAAATTTATGAGAAATATAAAAATAATAATAATATGAGGATGCTATTGCAAATCCATGACGAACTTATCTTTGAGGTTAAAGAAGAATTTATTGAAGAAATAACGAGAGACTTAAAAGAAATAATGGAAAATGTGTATAAATTAAATATACCTTTAAAAGTATCTGTATCAATAGGTAATTCTTGGCAAGAATTAAAGTAACTTTAAATTCAATAAAATATTTAATATTTATTAATAATATTTTGACAAATTATTAAAATTTAGTTATTATTAGAAATCAAACCAATATATAAAGAGAATTATTATGTTAAAAACAGTAAAAAATATTAGAAAGTTATATAATGCAAAACTACTTTTTTTAAGTAGTGATGAAAAAATAAATGAAGAGATTGGAAAAGAATTTGACGACTATTTTAAAGAACTAAAAGTAGCTTCAATTCTAAAAGATGCCTTAGAATTGGCATGTTCAAACACTTATGATATGGTTATTATAGATACCGATATTAAAGGCGTTTCTTTTTCTGAATTATGTTCTGAATTATCAAGTTTAGCTCCAACTTTACCAAAAATTATTATCTCAGAAACAGATGATAATGAAAATATTGTTACAGCAGTTAATTCAGGTGCATATACATTTTTATCAAAACCTTTAAGAGCAAAAGATTTAAAACTAGCAGTTATTATGTGTTTAAATCAAACAAAAAGAGGCGATAAAATAGAATTTGAAAATGGTGTGTATTTTGATGAATATAGAGACCAATTTTTTAAACCAGGTGGGATTTTAATTGATTTTACAAGATTAGAAAAATCTTTTTTGAAATTATTAATCACAAGACGAAATGACATAACAGATTATGATACAATAAAAGATATTGTTTGGAAAGGTAAAGATATGTCTATTTATACTATGCGAAATATAGTAAATAAAATCAGACAAAAAACTTATTATGAAATTATCAAAAACCACTCAAACAAGGGCTATACAATAGATATTCTTAAGTCAAATTAAGAATGGCTATTTGCAAAATCTTAATAAAAAAGTTATAATATGAAAGAACAGGTTGTTTCTAAAGAAGAATTAATCCAATTGTTTGAAAACCAAATCATAGAAGATACAGGACGAGGTTGGTTAAAAGATGGTAAAGTTATTGATATTATAGCTTTACATGATATAGAACCGAAATTTCTTCAAGATGTTACTAATGCAAAGTTCTATAAACTAATAATCAAAGGTAATAAATAATGTCGCATTGCCCATTCTGCAAAAAAAAGATTGCTATGAGTAAGGCTTTTTGCTCAAGAAGCTGTAAAGAAAATTATTTTCAATTAATAGCTATTCAAGTACCAAAACCTTTTTTAAAGAGAATTTTTGTATTTTGCACTCCTGAAGAAAGAGATGCTGAAATAGATAATTTTGCAAGTAGGCATGGCTGGAGATTAGATTTACTAAAAAATAAAATAGCTGAATTAGCTATTCAATCTGGATATACAAAAGAGATTAAAATAAATAGTTAATTTTAACTATTTATTTTTCTTGTTTTTACATATAAAATCATACAAATTCCTAAAACTACAAGAGATTGTAAAATCCCCATTGTAAGCCAATTACTGTAAATAAATCCTAATTGTGTATCTGGTTGTCTAAAGAATTCAGCAATTATTCTTGCTGTTGAATATGAGATTCCATACATTAAAGCTAATTGTCCATTAAAAGTTTTTCTTTTTCTCATAAAAACTAAAATTGCAAAAACTACTAATCCCTCAAGAATTGCTTCATAAATCTGTGAAGGGTGTCTTAATACTTGTCCTACATAAATTCCCCAAGGAACATCAGTAGCTCGTCCAACTAATTCTTGATTGAAAAAGTTCCCAATTCGTCCAAATACATATGCAGCACTAATTCCAATTACCGCAATATCTGTTATAAACCAAAATGATACTTTATTTTTTCTACAAAATAGGTATGAAGCTAATATAAAACCAAAAAATGCTCCATGATAACTCATTCCTGAGATTCCAGCATAAACACCATCTATATAAGGATTAAATATTTGCCATGGATGAGTAAGATAATACATTGTATGTGTATCATAAAATAAAATATATCCAATTCTTGCACCTAAAATTACACCAATTTCAGCCCACCAAACATAGGAGTCAAATAGTTCATTTGTAATTGGTAAGTTATCTCGTTTTATAAACCATTTTGCTACATATATTGCACTAATTAATGCAAGTGCATACATAATTCCATACCAATGAACAGCAATAGGTCCTAAATTAAAAGCAACTGGGTTAAAGTGTGAATATATATTTTGCCAAAATTCCATTTTCTACTCCAATGCTTCAGCGATTAATTCAATTGGATTTTTAAATTGAACATCTACATCTGCTAAAAATAAAGAGTTTGTAATTTGCATTCTACATGCACTACATTCAGCACTTACAATTTGTGCTTTTGTCTCTTTTATCATGGCAGCTTTTGGAGCGCCTGCTGCTTTTGCAAAACTATATTTTTCTGTTTGCATAGTAACTCCACCAAATCCACAACATCTATTGGGATCACTCATTTCTTTTAATACATAGTTTTGAGATAATAAACTTCGTGGTTCTTTCCAAACACCTTGCATTTTTTTAGCATGACATGGGTCATGATAAGTTACAAGTTGGTCAAATTTTTTACCACTATTTGCAAGCATATTTTTTAAATCTGTACTATTTTCTAGCCATTTTGTAGCCATAAATATTTTTGCAGATAGTTTTTCAGCTCTTTTCTTCCAATCTGGTTGATTATGGAAATAGTGCGCCCAGTCTTGATTAATCATGGCACTACATGTAGCTTCTGGAATAATAACAGCATCAATTTCATCAATCCAAGTTTCAAAATACTCAATATTTTTTTTAGCAAGAAAATCAACTGTATCAAAATCTCCTGTAAAATATGCAGGAGCTCCACAGCAAAGTTGTTTTTTTGGAATCATAATATCAAGTTCAAGTTTTTTTAGAATCTTAACTAGCGAATCACCTGTATTTGTGTAAGTATAATTACTCATACAACCTATAAAAATAGCAACTTTATTTTTTTTAGTTTCTTCTATTTTTTTATTAGCAGCTGGAATATTTGCAGGATATTTATTTAAAAAACTTCTTGAATCTGCGAATGGTAAAACTCTTCCTTTTTTCACTATTGGAAGAGAAAATCTTGGAAGCGCAGATTGTTTTTTATCATCAAGTTTTAAAGCACATGTTTGAAATACCCATCCTAATTTTGATAAAAAGTCCATAGTTCTTCTATGTCTTAATAAAAAGAAAAATAGTCTTTTGTACCAAGCAATTCCAAATTTTTTTGCAATATCACTTCTTACTTGCTCAATTATCATATCTGTTGGCAAATCATTAGGACATACTTCAACACAGTTTGTGCATAAAAAACATGATTCAAATATATCTTTTGCTGTTTGATCAAGCTCTAATTCATTTCTTTCATAAGCTCCTAATAAATCAATAAATCCTCTAGGACTTGTAGCTTCATCTTGATTTATATTAAAAATTGTACAAACGGGTTTACATTTACCGCATTTTACACAGTCATCTGAGATTGCTGTGTAATTAAATTTATTCATTGACACCTTATCTAACCTTTTTTTGTTTAAAAATTTTAATATGTATAATAAAAATTTAATATACAAAAATAATGGTTAAAAGTTGGTAAATGGCTATTTTATAAGCTATGGTAATTGTGATTTAGCTTTTATTTTTTGCTCTAAATTTCTACTTGTTCTACTTATTCCATAATTAGCTAAATCTAAATATTTTGTATTTAAAGTTAACATTTTTGCTTCATTATAAAGCTCATTTGCAATTTTTAGTTGATTATATGCTTCATTTATTAGTGCTAAATTATAGATAACTTCAAAACTTTTTTGGTTAAATTCTTTATCTAAATTTTCAAGTTGTATTTTTGCTAAATCAAGATTTTTTGTTAAAATTAATTCGACAACTTTTTCAAATCTTTTTTCTTGTTCTTTTGAAAAAACTAAAGTATCTTTATCTAATTCATCAATTATTTCAATATCATAATATACATAATGTGGAGAAATATCATCTAAAATATCAGTTGCAATATTATTTGCAATTTGAGAATTTACTCTATATTTATCCCTTGAATCAGGATAAAAAGGATAATAAGGGTGTCTGTCATAACACATATCATCAAAGCTTGATTTATCATATATTTTTGAGAATATTAATGCATTTGTTATTGGTTTGATAAGTTTTATACTTGTTGTAACATTGTATTCTCTTTTTTCACAAGGTATACTTCTAATTTGGTATTCGATACACTCTCTGGTTCTATTTCTTTCATCATATCTATAAAATCTACATCTTGAATAATCTATTTCACTTCTATAATAAACATAACTATTTAATGATGAATTTAAAACTTCTCCTGTTAATACAGCATCTGTTCCAAAATCATTATATTTTACTTCGAATACTCTTTGCCTATCAACTATTTTATTTGCTATTTTGTTTGCTATGCTTTCAGTTTGATTTACATCGTCTCTATAAAATCTATCAATTCTTATTGTATGAATTTTTTCATTTTCAATTTTTGAGGGTTGAAGAGCTTTTATTGTTAATTTTTTTGAACTACAACCACTAATAAATAAAATAATAAGTACTAAGAATGTATTAAAAATAAGTTTCATTTGATTCCTTTAAAAAATTGTATTGTAGCTAATTTGTCTCAATAATAAGAAGAATTTAATACTAAAATGAGATAATAATAGATTCTAATGAATTTAAATAAAAGGAATTATATTATGGGATTTTTTACAGCAGATTTATGTGATAACTTTAGTGATAAAACAGAAGTTTTAGGAGCTGATTTTAAATCTTTTGGTGGAAGTAGAAAATTTAAAGGTGAAGTGATAACTGTTAAACTAGATAAAAATAATAAAGATTTAGCTACATTTTTAAAGGATAATGATGGAACTGGAAAAATTGTTATTGTTGATGTGAATATGAGATATTTTGCTGTTGTTGGCGATAATTTGATGAAATTTGCAAGTGATAATAAATTTGAGGGAATTATTGTAAATGGTTATGTAAGAGATACTGTTACAACTAAAGAGTTTGATATTGGGCTAATTGCTAAAGGAACTTGTCCTAGAAAATATATTCCTGCTCAAGATGGACAAATAAGAGTTCCTCTTGTTATTGATGATGTCGAGATTAATTCAGGTGATTATGTGTATGTTGATTCTGATGGAATAGTAATTTGCAAAGAAAGATTAGTATAAAATGTATTTATTTGGTTTTGGTTCTTTAATAAATTTATCATCTGCTCAAAAATCTTTTAAAAGAGTTTTAAGTCAAAATGATTTAAAACCTATAAAAATAAAAGGTTATGAAAGAGTTTGGAATGCAATAGAATCTATTGCTTTTGAAGATAAAAATGTAAATGGAGTTTTTTTAAATATTCAAAAAAATGAAAATTCTATTTTAGATGGAGTTGTAATAGAAATTTCAGAAGAAGAATTGGAAATTTTAAAATTAAGAGAAAAAAATTATAGTTGTATAGATATAAAATCAACTGATGTTTTAGATGAAACAATAAAAAGCGATTTAATAGCTTTTATGACAACAAAAAAAGAAAAAATTGCATTTATTGGGCAAGAAAATACATTTATTCCAGTTAAATATATAGAAACAGTAAAAGAAGCTTTGAAAAATTATGATGATAATTTTATTAAAGGTTTTCAAAAAACCTTTGAAAATTATGATTTTCCTTTAAAAGATGGTTCTTATACATTTACAGATCCACTACAAAATAAAATAGCGCGAGAGGGAATAAAAAACTAAAATGAACCAAACTAATTGTTTTATCCATATTTCAAAACTTTGTAACTCAAAGAGAAAAACCATTGATGAGAGTTGTGTTATAAAGAAAAATAACGATTTATATATAACATATTGTGAAAATGATAGTTTGGATAAATTTGAACATGATGTAAATTTATTGGCAGGAAGTTCGTCTTTTTTTTATTTTCTTAAAAAGAAATTTTCATCAACTTTTATTTCTGTATTTTCTGTTTTTGTTATTCTCGTAGCATTTTTATCAGTTTCTATATATGAAGATTTTTTGAAAAAAATTGTTTTTGAGATGCCTTTTTTATGGCAATTTAATGATTATATAGCTTTTACTTTTGTTATTATTTTCTTTCTTGGTTTATTGATGATGCCATCAATTTTAGATGGAGAGGGAAATGAATTTAAAAATCTAATTTCTTCTTGGTTTAATAAAGATATTAGAAAATTAAAGAAATTAGAATTAACGCTTTTTAATTTTGATAAAAAGATGAATATTTATCTTTATAATTTTGATTTAGAAGACGCAAATCATTGGATTTGGAAGATTTTTACAAGTACGATTTTAAATAGATTTTTAAGTGTAAATTTTTATGTTAGAAATGACAAATTACAAAATATAACTAAAAGATTAAAAAAACTTGGAGTTTTAGATATTGAAATAATAAGAAGTGAAAGTAGTTCTAAAAAGTGTGATATTGAAATTTTATTATCGTCAAAAGAACAAAAATTATATTCATTAATGCAACTTTGCTCAACTGTTATTTTAAAACAAAGAGACAAAAAAACTTTTATATCTTTGGAACTTTTTGAATATTGTGGTAAAAACTTTATTAAAGAGGAACAAGACTCTAAAAATCAATTGATTTTTGGATTTCAAAACTTTATAAATAGAAGTTTTGATGATTTTAAATTTCTAGCTCAAGAAAAATCATTACAAGTTTTTTTTACTTCAAATGTTACTTTCAAAGATTTAAGTGATGAAGAAAAAAGATTAGCTTATTACTTACGAAATCACATAGAAGAGTGTGTTACAACTTTTGAAAATCCAATATCTTTTTTGATTTTATATTATTATGTAAAAGATATTGTGTTAGATCAAAGACGAACTATAAAGATTTTGGAAAAATTTATTAGTTCGATTAAAAATAAACAACAATATGAATTAATTAATTTTTATTGGTTTGAAATAGCTGGATTTATGTTTGATTTTAATGATATAAATACTTTTGAAAGTTCAAATAACTCTTATTATAGAAAAATTTCAATAGAAGCTTTAAATGATTTAGCATTTTTATTTGAAAGAAATGGTCATTTTGAACAAGCAATATTGTTAAATCAATATTTATATGAGATAAATCCAAATAAATATGCTTTAAATATTTGTTCATTATATGAAAGAATGGGACAATTTGAGCAAGCTTATAATAGTTTACCAAAAGAGCTTAATTTAGGAAAAGATTTTAAACCAAATGATATAGAAGTTAGATATTATCAAAGAAAAGCTGTTTGGATTATCATTTCACAAAGAAATGAAAGTTTAAAACAAGAAGGAATAGAATCTTTAAATAAGTTAGAAAGTTTACTATTTTCTCACAGTGAAGATAATAATCCTTTATGGTTATGGCATTTTTATAATATAAAAGCAAATTTACAAGAGTGGAATAAAAATTATGATGAAGCAATTAATTTTTATAAAAAATGCTTATCAATACCAACTTTAGGAGCTTTTGAATATGGTGGGACTTTTGTAAATATGGCTATTTCTTATAGATATAAATATATTTTGCAAACTTCAAAAGATGAAAAAACTATTGATAAATCAATAAAACTTGGGCGACTTGGAATGATTTTAAAACAATCAGTTGGAGATAGGGATGAAATTCCAGTTGTTTTACATAATTTTGCATTAAATATTTTATATAAAATTTCAAATATTATGGATTTATCTTTATGCAATGAAGTTTTAGAAACTACGAATGAAGCTTTAATTATCCTTGACAAAACAAAATCTATAAAAAGATTAGGAATGGTTTTAATTGAAAATTATATTGTAAAAAGTTTACTAAAAATTGATACAAAAGATATAGTATTAAGGCTTGAAAATCATTTGCCTAATTTAGGGCAAAGTGAGTTAAACCAGCTATTAAATGTATACAAAGAGTTTGAAAAAAACAATAAAATAAAAAAAATAGAATTTTTAGATAAGGAATTTAATGAATTATATAAAAAATAGCGTAAACCTAACAATAGGTACGATTGAAGAAAAAAGAGAAGAAATTAAAAAGCAGTTTTTACAAACTTATGAATTAGATGAAAAGCTTTTTGATTTATTAAAAGATAAAGAATTTTTATATCAACAACCCAATAGATTAAGACATCCTTTAATTTTTTATTATGGACATACAGCAACATTTTTTATAAATAAACTAGCTCTTGCAAATATAATCAAAAAAAGGGTTAATCCTAGATTTGAATCAATTTTCGCAATTGGTGTTGATGAAATGTCTTGGGATGATTTAAATTCAGGACATTATACTTGGCCAACATATGAAGAAACAAAAGCTTATAGAAATGAAGTAAAACAGATAATTTTAGATTTAATTGATACTTTGTCTTTTACAATGCCTATAAATTGGGATAGTTCTATGTGGATTATTTTGATGGGAATTGAACATGAAAATATACATATTGAAACATCTTCAGTTTTACTAAGAGAGTTAGATATTAAATTTTTAAAAACTGAAGAAATTTTTTCTTATAAAAATGAAGCTTTAACTACTTATCCCAAAAATGAGTTATTGGAAGTAAAAGGTTCAACTATAACTTTACAAAAGAATAGAGAAAATCCAGTTTTTTATGGTTGGGATAATGAATTTTCTTTTCATAAAGCTATTATAAAAGATTTTCAAGCATCAAAATATCTTGTTTCAAATGGTGAATTTTTAGAGTTTGTAAAAGAGGGTGGTTATAATAAACCTGAATTTTTCTCAACAGAAGGAAAAGAGTGGCTGGATTTTACTCAAGCAAAACATCCACCTTTTTGGATAAAAAAAGATGATAGTTATTTTTTAAGAGAAATAAATAGAGTTATTCCACTTGCTTTAAATTATCCAGTTGATATAAATATTTATGAAGCGGAAGCTTTTTGTAAATATAAATCTTCAAAGTTAGGTTTTGAAGTAAGGCTTCCTAGTGAAGATGAATATTATGCTTTATATAATTATACAAATGCTCAAGAAAAAGAGGCAAATATTGGACTTATTCAGTTTAATCAAAGTAGCGTGAATAAGTATAAATTTGATGATTTTTATGATGTAATAGGAAATGTTTGGCAATGGAGTTTAACTCCTATTTATCCTTTTGATGATTTTATTACACATCCTATTTATGATGATTTTACGACTCCTACATTTGATGATAGACACGCTTTAATGAAAGGTGGCTCATTTATCTCTTTAGGAAACGAAATACTAAAAGAGGCAAGATATGCCTTTAGAAAGCATTTCTTTCAACATGCAGGATTTAGATATGTGAAATCAACAAATGAATATAGAACAAAATTAAATGATAATGTTTATGAAACAGATGAATTAATTGCTCAATATTGTGATTTCCACTATGGAAGTGAAAATTTTGGAGTTAAAAATTTCTGTTTAAATTCAGTTGAACTTTTAAACCCTTATTTAAAAAATATAAATAAGAAAAAAGCTTTGGATTTAGGTTGTTCAGTTGGAAGGTCAACTTTTGAGCTAGCTAAAATATTTGATGAAGTTATTGGAATTGATTTTTCTACAAACTTTATAAATGTTGGAATTAAACTTAAAATTTATGATTCTTTAATTTATAAAGTTAAAAAAGAGGGTGAGATTTTTGAAGAAAAAACCGTTTCTTTAAAAGAATTAGGACTAGAAAAAATCAAAGATAAAGTGACATTTATGCAAGGTGATGCTTGTAATTTAAAAGACATTTATACAGGTTTTGATTTAATATTTTGTTCAAATTTAATTGATAGATTATATTATCCTCAAAAGTTTTTAGATGATATTCCCTCACGAATAAATAAAGATGGATTATTAGTTCTTTTAAGTCCATATACATGGCTAGAAGACTATACACCAAAAGAAAACTGGCTTGGTGGATATATTAAAGATAATAAAGAAGTAAAAACTTTGGATACTTTAAAAGAAAATCTTCTAGTAGATTTTGAACTTTTAGAAACAATTGATGTTCCATTTGTGATAAAAGAAACATCACGAAAATATCAACATACAATTTCTCAAATGAGTATTTGGAAAAAAGATAGAGTTTTAGAGACCGTAAAATAAACTGTATAAACCGACCTCTTATTCCTAAATCACTTCGTATATTTTTACATAATTTCACTGAAAAATATACAAAGTTGAGGGAAGATTTCATATGGAAATGAACCTTTAGATTTTGTTTTTCTTTTTATTGTGGCATTTAAAGACTCAATAGGATTAGTAGTGTAAATCAGTTTTCTCACTGTTTCTGGATATTTGAAAAAGGTTGAGAGTTCATTCCTGTGAGTCTGCCAAGAAGCAGTAATATTAGGATATTTTTTACCCCAATTATCATCTAAAAGCACTTCACGCTTTTTACAAGCTGTGGTTCAAAGTTTGAATCTCTGTCTCTTGGAATAGAAACATCAATATTTCCATACTTTGATTTTATAGTTTTTTCATTGTAGCCATTACGGTAGTTGGAAGTGTCTGATTATTGATGTCTATGTAGCCTAAGTTGAAGTTAGTTCTCCTTGTAATGCAGTTTGTATGACTTTTTTGAGTATATTTTTAAACTCATTTGTAATAACATCTAGTGATGTAAATGTACCATCTTTTATTTGCTTTTTTAACTCTTCGTGGTTTATCAAACTCATGTAAATCTTTTTCTATTTATTTACTCGATTATAATATCAATTAAATCTATTTGTTAGGGTTTACACAGTCAGTTTTACAGGCTCGTAACTTCTATTTTTTTACTTGTTTTAATTGTTCTATTAATCTTAATTGTTCACCAGCAGTTGCAACTAATAGTTGATTTTCTTTTAATACCGAACCATCTTTTATATCATTTAAGTTTTCTCTAGAATTATAAGTTTTTATTTCTGGTTCTTGATTTAATGAAAAATCATTATTTAAAATTGTGTCAGTATCTAAATTTTTAGTTGATCTTCCTGTGGCTTTTTCTTGGGCTTCTTTTAAATGTGCTTGAAGTTCTTTAATTCGATTTTCAATATCTGTTAATGAATCAGATTTTCCTGAAGACTTGTCCTTATTTAATGTTTCTAATTTTTTCAAAATTTCTTCAATATCTTTTAATTCTTGTTCTGTAAATCCAGTTTTTAATAATGACATTAGGTCTTTAACTAAATTTTCTGTTGTTTCTTTATATGTTATTGAGACATCTTCCTTATTTTCTATTAAAGAATCAAAAGAACTTCCATCTGTTTCATTTGTTTTTTTTGATAAAAGATTTTCACTTGAAGTGTTAAATAATGATGTTGATGTATTTGATGATATTTGCATATTTTATCCTTTTCATAAAATGACTTAAATTGTACTAATTTTTTGTATAATAATTAGTATGATTATTAAAATAAAAAAATATAGTAAACGAATTGTATCAATTATTCTTTTAATTTTTATCTTTTTGATAAATCTTTCTATAGAATATAATAAATATTTGGATTTTATTGATGAAGAGATTTATGAAACAAATGTTGAAGTTTTAAATATATATGAAAAGCCAACATATAATATTTTGAGATTAAAAGCACAAAATTTTGAATTTTTTACAAATATAGATAAATCAGAAAATATTAAAAAATCTGATTTATTAAATATGACAATAATTTCTCAAAATATTAGTTTTCTTGACTATATAAAAGGTTTTTATACCAAAAATATTTATTTTGATTATTTAGAAAAAACTCCAAAATTTAGTGATAAAATAGCAAAAAAAATAGATTTAAATCATCAAGATGAAATGATAAAAGAGCTTTTTCAAGCTTTATTTTTGGCAACTCCTATTTCAAAAGATTTAAGAAATATTTGTACAAATTATAGTATTAGCCATTTGATTGCACTTTCTGGTTTTCATTTAGTTGTTTTATCTTTTGTTATTTATTGGTTTTTGTATTTTCCTTATTCCTTTTTTCATCAAAAGTATTTTTCTTTTAGAAACAAAAAATACGATTTACTTTTAGTTTCTATATTTTTGCTTTTTTGTTATTTGATTTTAACAGGAATTGTTCCATCACTTTTACGAGCTTTTGTAATGTTTGTTCTAACAATATTTCTACTTCGTTCAAATATAAAAATTGTTTCATTTATGAATTTGCTTTTTACTTTTTTAATAGTGATCTCTTTATTTCCAAAGTTTCTATTTTCTTTAGGATTTTGGTTTTCTATAATGGCTGTTTTTTATATATTTTTATTTATAAAATATTTTTCAAATCTAAATAAATATGTTCAAATAGTTTTTTTTAATATTTGGATGTTTTTGATTTTTAATCCAATAGTTCATTTTTATTTTCCTCAAACTTCTTATGAACAGTTTTTATCAATAATAATTACAATATTTTTTACATTTTTTTATCCATTTGAAATTTTTGCTCATATTTTTAATTTTGCTATTTATTTTGATGGATTTATAAAGAGTTTTTTAGAGTATAAAATGTATGTTTATGAGGTTTTTACGCCCTTTTATTTTTTTGCTATCTTTTTGATATTTTCATTTCTTTCGATATTTTATAAAAAGGCTTTTTTGATTTTGAATATTTTGATGATTTTTTTTAATATATTTTTATATTTAAGATTTTAAAACTTTATCCAAAGTATATTTTAAATCTTCATCAAGTTCCATATTACTTCTCATCCAGTTTAAATAACTTGCATCTTCTCGTGCTACAACTTCAACATCTTTTCCTTTATATTTCCCAAATTTAAAAGTTTGAATAAACACAGGAGTTTTTGTTAAATCTGCTAATTTTTCTATTGGATTATAATCAGGATAAAGTTCTCGACATTTTCCAACAAGTTTTGTTAAAAATAGTTTCATAACTAAAACATCACCGATTGCGTCGTGGGCTTTTATTGTGATATTGTGTTTAGCTGCTTCTGCATCTTCTATTTTATAAAGTTCAAGAGCATATCTTATATATTGAAGTCTATGGTATGGAAGCTCTGGAAATAGATGTTTTGCACATCTTAAAGTATCTATTAATTGATAATTATTTACAAATCCTTCTTTTTTTATCATTCCTATATCAAAAGAGATATTATGCGCAATTAAAAAATTTTCATTTGAGTTTAACTCTTCTAGTTTTTTATAAAAGTTTGTTTCAACAGCTTTTGGTTTTCCTATTAATAAATCAGGTGTGATATTATGAACTTCCATGGCTTCTAGTTTTATAGCCACATTACTTGAACATAATTCATCAAAAGCCTCAACTTTTCCTTTTTGATCAACAATCATTGCTCCAAATTGGATTACTTTATCATCTTCTTGATTTCCTGTTGTTTCTGTATCAAATAAAACATAATATGCCATTTCTTTTTTGCCTTTTTAAATTATTAACATACCATCGCCATAAGAGTAAAATCTATAATTCTCTTTTATAGCTTCTTGGTAAATTTCTAGTGTTTTTTTAAGTCCTACAAATGATGCTACAAGCATTATAAGTGTAGATTTTGGTAAGTGAAAATTCGTAAGTAAATAATCAACTTTTATTGGTTTATTCGCTGGATTTAAAAATAAATCACATTCACCTTGTATTTTATTTGTTCGTATGTAATATTCAACTGTTCGTGTAACGGTTGTTCCAACTGCAAGAACTTTAGAAGCTTTATCTAATGCTTTTTTAGACTCAATTCCTATTTCAAAATATTCGCTATGCATTGGATGATTTAAGATATCATCAACATCAACTGGTTTAAATGTTCCTGCTCCCACATGAAGAGTTAGATAATTTACATCATATTTTGAATTTATTTTTTCTAAAAGTTCAGGTGTAAAATGTAGTGATGCCGTAGGTGCTGCAACTGCTCCATAATTTTTAGCAAATAAAGTTTGATAATCGGTTTCATCTTCTTTTTCATCAACTCTATTCATATATGGAGGAAGAGGTAAATGTCCAATTTTATTTAAAATATTCACTAATTCTAAAAAATCTAGTTTTTTCTCATCTTGAAAAAACTTTACAATACGACTTCCATCTTCATTTACTTCTAAAACTTCTGCCATTAGATTTTCATCAAAAAATAGTTTTGTTCCTACTCTTACTTTCCCACCTATCATTACTAGGTATCTATCCATAAATAAAGGTTTATTAAGTAATAACTCGATTTTTCCACCTGTTTCTTTTATTCCAAAAATTCTGGCTTTTATAACTTTTGTATCATTTAGAAAAATTGATAAATTTTCAGGTAAGAAATCCATAAGATTTTTAAAAGTTGTATGTGTTATTGAGTTTGTAGTTCTGTTATAAACCAAAAGCCTAGCATTATCAGCTGGGCTCACTGGATGAGTTGCTATGAGTTCTTTTGGTAAATCATAATCATAACTTGAAGTCTTTAATGGGTCAAGCAATTTTACTCTTCCTCATCTTCATCTTCTTTTGGTGCTGGATTAAATACTTTTGCTATATAAATAGAAACTCCATAAAGTAAAAGTAAAGGTGCTGCCATTAAAAGTTGACTTAAAACATCAGGAGGAGTTAGAATAGCTGCAACTATGAAGATAATAACAATTGCATATCTAAAAAAATCTTTTAACATTTTATCATCAACAAGACCAATTTTTGCAAGGAAAAATGTAATAACGGGTAATTCAAATGCAATACCAAAACCAAATAATAATTTTGTAAAAAAGTCAACATATTTCCCAATACTTGGTAACACAGTAACAACTGTTGAACCAAATGCAATTAAAAAATCAAAACCTAAAGGTACAACTACATAGTAAGCGAATGAAGATCCAATTAAAAACATAACTGTTCCAAAAAATACAAAAGGAATAACTAGTCTTTTTTCATGATCATAAAGACCAGGAGCTAAAAATAGCCATAATTGCCAAAATATTACAGGTAAAGAAGCAATAAAACCAGCAAAAAAAGCAACTTTTAATGCTGTAAAAAAGGTCTCTTGAATTTCAACTGCAACCATTTGTGAATTTTTAGGAAGTACCGCTTCAACAGGAACCATCATCCAATTTAAAATTGGTTCATAAAAAGAAAAACATACAAAAAACATAACTACAACAGTAAGTACTGATATAACTAATCTTTTTCGCAAGTCTGCAATATGGGGTTTTAAATCTTCAAACATTAAATATTATCCTCTTTTTTTTCATCTAATTTAACTTTGAATTTATCTTCTTTTTTAAAAGAGACTTTTTCTTGTTTTGGTTCTTCTTCAACTTTTTTAGTTTCAGTAGATGAATTTGTAGTTAAAATATCTTTCATAATTTCATTTAAACCCAAATCTATTTTTGAATCAACTGCTAATGAAGTTTTTGTTTCTTCAATTTGAGTTTTGAATTTAGTAGCTTCTGCTTTTAATTCAGAAATATTAAGTTCATTATCTAAAGTTGTTTTAGCATCTGCAAGACCATTCTTTATCTTATTGATAAACTTTGCGATTTGTACCATTGTAGTAGGAAGTTTTTCAGGCCCCAACGCAATAATCGCAACCATTGCAATTAATAAAATTTCTGTAAAACCCATTCCAAACATTTATAACTCCATTGTATAATTAAAGGAAATGATTTTATCTAAAATTTGATAAAATCCCACCAAATCTAAAAAGAGTGTTATTAAGGATAAAAATGGAAATAGTTGTTTTATTAATTGTTATAGTAATTTTATTTTTTATTGGAAAAAATTATAAAACTGAAGAGTTTACAAATATAAATATAAAAAGAAAAGATAAATTTGAAGGTGATTTACTACATCATGAAGCAGGTCTTTTAGTGGCTCTTATGGCAAAAGTTTCAAAGGCAGATGGAAAAGTTTGTGAATTAGAAGCTGAAGTTTTAAAACATACTTTTAATGATATTTCTAGTCATTTTGAAAATGCAGAAGAAATAAGAGAAAAACTAAAAATTTTATATGAAAATGAAAAACATAGTTTTGATAATTTA
>Ga0172377_10000437_pt1 | contig 39346 bp, 37 predicted proteins | sample Pumphouse3metaG_FD_119749 | JGI IMG/M metagenome (GOLD analysis project Ga0172377, IMG submission 119749) | Leachate microbial communities from a municipal landfill in Southern Ontario, Canada - Pumphouse #3 metaG | ecosystem: Engineered > Solid waste > Landfill > Unclassified | place: Canada... | reverse complement strand
GCAGGTCTGCACATTGAATCAGAAATTTTCGTAACTGGGGCATAAGCATATGTTGCATTTGAAACTTTAGCAAGAGCTCCAGCATAATGAAGTTCATCAATAGCAGAGTAAGCTTGTACATGTCCAGCAATAATTGGATCCTCAGCTTTTCCTACTCCATAAGCGGTATTATTTCCAGTTACACCAGCACATCCAGCACACCAATGCAAAGAGTTGATAGGATAATCAAACGTTGTTGCTGCACAATCAACTGAACACGCTAATGTACCAACTGGATTGTTGTACCAAATCTTAGAAAGTGGTCCTTTGGCTCCTTGTGTAAAAAGTGCATATAAATCATTCGTTTGAGTTGGGATAATTTCGCTAAAAAATAAAAAAGAGAGTGAAGAAAACCGTTCAAAGCAGACTGCATCTTGAACAAAATTTAAAAGTCCTAATGGAGCAATAGCAATAAAATGGTTATATCTTCTTGTTTCAGCATGATTTCGACTGTTCCCTTGTTTACGAGTCAAAGATTTGTCAAATTTTGTACCAATACTTACAATATTCCAAGGCGTGTTAGTTGATTCAACCATTCCAATGGGTTCAGCTAAAGTTGCTTTAAAACCTGCAGCTCCTTCTCCTTGAGTAACATCACAACTGCATAAATCAAGAGAAAATTCAGTTTTATCTCCCATAAATTCCCAGTCAACAGATTTAATGAAATTTAATAAAGGGGGTTGTGGACTAGCAAACATCATACAATTAAAGAGTATCAATATTGATAATATCTTATTCATCTTCTTTTCCTAAATCTTCTGTTTTATATTCAAACACGTTAAATTGAAATTCTTGTTGGGAATAAATAGAAGGGGTACACTCTAATTTAAAAGCATCTTTTAAATCTTTTTCAAATGGAACTTGAGGGTCAATACCAAAAGGTTTTAAATTATTTATATTTCCATTGACTACAAAAACCAAAGCTCTGTGTTTTAGTTGATTGGCCAATTTAAGTTGAGTCTTACTATTAGCATCGATGAAAAGCATATAGTTTTGGAAAAAAATATTATTCTCTTTTAATACATTGTACTGTTCACCTTTTTTAAATAATCTCTTATTTGCAATAGGCACAATAATATCTTCAGTAATAATTTGAGTAGGTTCATAAACTCTTTGCAAAGTTTTTTCACAATGCCCAATATTAGAACTAACAACCATAGAACGTTCAAAAGCATCTTTTAAATCATCATTAAGTTTATTAACATCGACATATTTTAAATATCTTTCATATAAGCTTTCCATTAGGCTTTTTTCTTTAATAGGAAGGACATCCCCATGAGTACCTAAATCGATAAATGCAGCATTAATAAAACCGGTTAAAGATAAAAAAATAAACCCTTTTATAAGAAAACTATTTTTCATCTTTTTTTAACCATTTCTCAAGTAAAAAAAGTTTACTTTCTACTACACTCTTTTGCCAACCTTCACTGCATGGTCCAGAAACACCTTCACTGTAAATTTCAAATGCTTTTTTAAAATCTTTTTCAACTAAATAACCTTTTTCAAAGATTGCCCCATAATTTAAATATGAATCGCAAATATTTTTTTCTTTTTCGTACAATACTTTAGAAAATAAATTGTATTGATCCAAAAAATTGTTACGCCCAAATTTAGTGTTAATAATGTAAATCCCCACAAAAGCACTTAATGGATTTTGATACGTTTTAACACTTTGAGTAAAACTGTCTAACGCTTTATCAAATTGTGGAATGGCAACTTCTTTGATCTCTTTTTTTTCACTGTGTGGATCAGTTGCTGTATCTTTTAAAACAACTTTCATATTTTTTGGATTCTCAAGAAAGTCATTTCCCTCCAAAAAGAATTTATCTTTTTTAAGTAGTTCTTTTAATTCATTAGTAAGTTTTCCTCCATCTGAGAAATAACGTTTAGCGTATTTAAACTCTATCTCATTTGCTTGTAGTCCTACAAAAATAAGGCAAATAGCCAATACATATAAAATACTTTTTTTCATCTTTTCTCCTTTAAATTAAGTTCATTAAATGGTTTTGGTTTTGAAAATAAAAAGCCTTGAGAATAATCAACACCAATCTCTTTGAGAGTCAAAAAGATAGATTTGTTTTCTACAAATTCGGCAATGGTTTTAATATTGTTTTTACGACAATATGAAACAATAGACTCAATAATCGATTTGTTTTTACTTGAAAAAATGTTGCACACAAATTGGCCATCAATTTTTAAATAGTCAATATCAATATTTGCTAAATGGCTAAAATTTGAGTATTCTGCCCCAAAATCATCAATGGAAATTGAAGCATTAAACTGTTTTAACATTTTTATAAAATCATTAATAATTTGATAATCTTTAATTTTAGATGTTTCGACTAATTCAAAAGTAATATATTTAGGTTCATGGAAAGATTTTAATTGCTCTTCAATCAACTTAACAATTGATGTATCCAAAATATCTTCGTAACAAAGATTAATAGATACCCCAATATTAATGCCATTAAAATCATGTAATGTTTTTGTAATCATACACTTAGTAATCTCTCTGGCCATCTTGATTTTATTAGAGGTCTCAAGAAATTGGTTAGGTGTTAAGAAGAGTTTGTTATCATCAGAGATTCTTGCAAGGGCTTCATATTTAATGGCTTTCCCCGTTAAATTGCATATAATTGATTGATAATAAGGAGTTACAAAATTTGAAACTATAGCTTCTTTAACAATCTTTGCATTTTTCCTATTTTCTTCTTGCTCTTTTTGAAGAGACAACATAGATTCTTCAAAAACACAAACTTTTTTAAATGTCTGACGAGCAGTTTTATAGGCTAAATTTGCATTTCTTAGAATATTGAGTGTTTGTCCACAATCAAACCCAATAGTAACTTCAATATGAAGTGATGCGTTAAGAGTATCTTCTAAAAAATACTCTCCACACAAACCGTTAGAAAGCATAATAAGTTTGTCTGAAAAATCTATTTTAGAAATATCTGAAACGCCATGATCAAAAATAACAACATATTCATCTGCTTGAAGTCTATAAAAAGAGTACTCTTTAGAAAATTGATGTTTTATTTTATTTGCTACCGATTTAATTACATCATCACCAACTGCACCCCCATAGAAATCATTAATACTTGAAAAATCGTCAATATTAATAAGATATATTTCAAAATAAGCAGATTTCTTTAATCGATTTAACAAGACTTCTCTTTTTAAGAAGCCTGTTAATTCATCAATTCGATTAGCAAAAGGATGTTCGCTCATAATACATCCTTTAATAAAACGCTGCTTTTATGAACAAAGCCTTTTTCATCAACCAACTTATACCAATAGGTATAAAAAGGTTTACTAAAAACTCGTAAGTTTTCTCCAAAATCCAGTTTATCAATAATAAACTCATCTTTTAAAACAGGCATAGAACGAATATTAAGTTGTTCTGTTATTACAGTTGCATCTAATTGTTGAAGCTCTGAAATTGAGATTAAATTTTTAGAATATACAAATAATCCACTATCTAATTTACTCCATCCATTTTCAGTTTTATCAACAACTGTAACAATGGCACCAATATCAAAAACTTTTACAATTCTTGCATTACTGTTATTCGCTTCCCTAAGATTTAATTTCCAAGTATTTACGATATGTTTTTCAGAATTCTTTTCTATGTTTATTGTCTTTGGAACATCTTTTTTCTGATTCTCTAATTTATCTAGCCTTGCTTTGATATTTTCAATTTGTATAATTATTTCAGATAAAGCTGCTTTAATATCATTTGGCGTAGCAATCTTATTTATATCATTTGCAAAAGAAAAAGAGGATAAGATAAAACAACATATAATTACAATATTTTTCACGCTAACTCCTTTTTAAATTCAAATTGAATCTCTTTTTTTATCAACGGGTAGTTAATATTATTTGCAGCCCAATTCTTTTGCTCCTTGCTATCCATATTAACCCAATTCAAAAAAGCTTCATCAAAATCAATATCTTGTTTGCTTGCGTAATGTCTTCCTAAGACATTATCGCTAACAATAACTTCTAGGGTATGTCCAAGAGGTCTAAACTGCATTATTTAACCTCTTTTAAAACATTTCCATTTTCATCTACAATAAAAGGTGTACTTGATACTAACGTAGCTTGTACGTCTTGTTGTAAATGTTTGATAATTGCATTTTGCACGTTTTGGTCAAGTTTAAATGAATCCAATTTTTTAGAATCAAATTGTCCTGTCATCATTTCTTTGAATATCTCAAATTGCTTTTCTTTAGGTTGTGAGTAGATATAAGTTAATTCAAGAAATGCTTTTTGGGGGTCTCCTCCCGTAGGCATTAAGATAAATCTAACATCATAATTTTTTAACATTGAGTCGATTTTAGATATATCTTTGAATTGATTTATGCAATGAGGACATTGGGTACTTGTAAAAACATAAAGTTTTTTCTTCCCTTCTCCAGCTTTAATTGAAAATTGTCCTTGTGAAATCTCTTTAATTTTCTCAAAATTTACAATTTGATTTTGGTAAAAAATAGCATTAATGTCTTGAATAGCTACTCCATTACTTTCAAATAACGAAGGGGTCCCGTTAATTGTAAAATCTCTTGTTACAAGAGTATTAGTGTTATTAAATTCATCTTTGAGTTTTACATAAGCTTTATTGTTTCTAAAAGAATCTACTTTTTCTGCAAAGAATTTTAATTGCTTTTCTTTAGAATCCAATTTAACATTATAAGCACTCTCAATGGCTTTAATATATTTTGGCATCACTTGAGCAAGACGAGAATCATTCATAGCACGTAGTAAGTCTATATACATTTCTGGGCTATATTTATCAAGCTCTTTAATAAGAGAAGTTAATTCATTTTGTCCTTCCATAATATAAGACGCATATTCTGCTCTTTTTTCTTTTGGTTGAGATAGAATTGCCATAGACATAGAATTAGCAGCTAAATGAAAATTCAATGGGTACAAATACACATATAGTTTTAATTTTTCTTTAGCTTGAGCCGAAATCTTTTTATCAAACATTAAACAATATGGACACTCAGGGTCTGTAAATAAGAAATATTCTTTATCCCCTGTTCCAATGGTAAAAGCTGCATTTTTTTTATGCTTGTTAAAATCAACTGGAAATTTATATTCTTTTCCAGAGATAGCATTAAAGCCTCTACCAATCATTACATTCTTAGTATCTGTAAAAATACTTATCTTTTGATTCGTTGCTTTATTAATAGCATTAATATGAACCCAACCTTCTTTTTCATATCCCTCTAACTCTTGAATATCAATTAATTCAATATTAGAAGATGCCAAAATAGGAAGTTTTTTATACTCCTCTAAATCCAAATTGGTTGCATTAATACAACCAATCAACAATAAAAGTCCAAATACAATTTTTCTCATTTTCTCTCCTTAATTAATATTTACTGCTCTTTCATTTTTCATATTCTTTTCTATTTCAGAAAAAGTATCATTTAATCGTGTCATATCAAGTTTATTTTGCATAATCTCCTTAAGTGCATTTTTAATTTCATTTTTTCTATCTTCAAGACTTTGTGTAAAATCCATTATGTCCCCAATCAAACCACCTCCACCAGAAAGTTGTCTTTGCGCATCATGAATTTTTCCATAGAGTAAATCAATCAAAGACAAAGACATAAAGTAAGCATTATGTTCAGCTAACATTGTTTTTAGATGTGCACTAAATGCTGTTTCTGCACCTTGTGTCCTATCAATTGTTGCAATAATGTCAACATATCTTTGTAAATTTGGTATTACCAAAGGAATAGAAGTGCTTGTATTAGTAGCACTCAAATAAGAATCGTCATTTTCATAATTAGAACGGATAGAAGGATTAACATTAGATTTATTTTTAATTAAAGTTCGAATAGACATCAATGATTCTTTATATGCCCCACCCCACTCCAATTTCAATTCGTCTTTCTTTACATTTGCACCTTGTTCTACAATACCAAAAGAATATGCACGTTTTTCGCCATCACTTCCAATAGGAGTTGCAATATCGGAAAAGAAAACCTTTGCTTCGTTTATATAACATCCACCATCGTAACACATCTGAGAATTAGAACTTTCACGAATCCCATTTATTAAAGCATTAGCAGCCGCTTTAGGGTTAGCAATAATTGGTTTGACTAATTCAAATTTAGGAATTGAATCAACCTCAAGTTCTTTAACGGTTGAAAGTGATTTGAGCTCTTTATTCGCTTTATTACTATCTGCTTTAAAAGTACCTTCATTGTTATCATAATCTGTCAACTTGACAACAATATTTTTAAAACTCTCATTTGCCACAGATAAATCCCCAAAAAAGACTCTTAAGATTTTTACAAGTGTTGCTCTTTCATCAAGTTCAGCTGCTGGTATCATTGCTAAATCATCAATCTTTCCTGTCGAAAAGAAAGTTGATAACTTTTCTACTTTAACGGCATTAATTGATTTAGTAGGGGGTTCATATCCTGCTCCTAAAATAGATATTCCTCCTAAAGTAGAAGCACTTGATAACCCCAATTCTTTATTTCCCTCTAATTTTGTATTAGAAAGTTTCGCAAGACACTTTTCTTGAGGGCTAGGAACATCTGGAGAAGGACGTGAGCCACTCAATCCAGAACAATTAGTAAACTCATCAATTTTCTTGAAAAATTCATCAGCTCCTTTCATAAAAGAGTTCAACGCATCTCCTGCACCACTTGAAGTTTCATTAGTGTGGTTATCAACATCATTTTTTGTTTTATTTGCATTAATTGCACTTAATGCCAACATAGTTCCAATTTGACAACTGTTTTGTAGTAATCTTTGAATTACGGTTGCCCATTCTCTTATTTTTGTAAAAATCTGAAAAATCCCTGGCATTGTATATTGAAGTGCTAAAAGAACACCCCACGCCAATGAAGCTCCAGAATCTTTTAATTGATCTTTGATTTCGTTAAGTCCTAATAATCCTAAAAACCCACCTTTTAAAGATACTCCATTACATCCAATTTTAATCTCAGGTTCATCTGCGACAACCCAAGGTTGAAACTTACTTTGTCCTTTAAAGGTAAATTCATAAGAACCCCCATAATGATATTTTGTGCCAGTTGATGGAGATTGCCAACTTCCTGCTGACGTATTAACATCAATGATAATATCCTTTAAACTTGAAGCCCAAGCAACTTGCTGAAATAGAATTGGAATAATGAGCAAAAGTGCTATTATTTTCTTAAAAGATTTCATTTAATCACTCCACAAGTTTCACACTCTTCACTTTTTTTAAGATTATTAGAAATACCAATAGAGTTATTACAAGCTTCTTGAATTCCAGGGTCAACATTTGGATTATTACAAGCTGTATTAAGATAAATATTGGCTTTTTCTTTCATTCCTACAAGGTTAAGTAAATTAGCAATTGTAAAATCAAGTGTTGAGATATTTGTTTTTTCAGATATTGGATAAGTTAAATCAAGTGCTTTTTTAACATAATTAACATCAATTGATTTAAATTCTAAAACCAAGGAGTTATACATAATTGCAAGAAGTACAAAATCGGAGTTTTTATTATTCTTTGCTTTCAATCCTTGCTCTAAGGTTAATAAAGAATAATCAACATCACCTTGTTTAAGAGTATCAAAAAGAACTATAAACATAGATGCAATACCAAAGCCTTCTTTTAAGCCTTCTTTCAAATAAGCTTGACTTTTGTTGAAATCTGATTTAATAATATTCCCATCAGTTAAAACCGTATCATTAGCATAGAGTAAGCCTAATAACACCAATTTAGCTTTATCACCTTTTACCAACGCCTCTTTTAAATCATTTTCCAACTGTTGAAAATCATTAAGAGTCTCAAGTTTTTGTTTTTTTTCTTGTATTGTTTCTAAAGAACTATTATTTTGTGTCAAATAATCCATAGTTGAAGCAGAACTATTTAAACAAAAAAACAATCCAATAAACAATACTAAAAATTTATTTATTTTCATTTTTTCCTCCATTCTCATTGATTAAAATATTTGGATTTTTAGTTATATCAATATTGAAATTTCGTTTATAAAAGTCTTCTGCAAAATCACCAGAATTTTCCCAAATTTTGTAATCAGAAAGTTTTTTGTAGTCAATAACCTTTTTATATTCAAGAAAGTTCAAAACACGCTCTGTAAACATTGAATAAGTTACTCTTCCAGTTGCAATAGTTTGCCCTTCAAGAGAATTATTATTGTTAAGAATAGCTACGATGGAAGGTGTTGTATAAATACCAAACTTATTGAAAGTTTCAGGAGCCGTTTTCTTTAATGCAGTGTTCCAATTTTTATTATTTGTAGAAAAAAGTACATTCATTCCATTTTCAAATATCTCTTTACTTTTGTTGTCTTTAAAAATAAATTCGAACCGTAAATTCTGATATTTATGAATAATATTACTCAATGCACTTAACGCATATAAATCTAAATTTTCATTCATCCCTAAAAAGATTTTAAATGATAATAGATGACTTAAACTTTCAATATATTTATGCTTAGCTTGAGGTAAAATCTGAGAATCATATAATCCAGATGAATTATCATAAGAACTACGTTTTACGCCAAAAAGAGATGCTTCATCCCCAAATTGTTCTTCTACTATTTGAAAACCATTTCCTAAATTGCCAGCTAATTCAAGTAACTTATCTTGCCATTTCTTATAAGTCACTACTTTATTGATATCATAAGGATCAGAAATAACAGCTGCTAATGCAGGTACCTTTTGTGCTTCAGGAGTTAATAATGAAGCAACATCAAAACATTCTGCACTAGAATTTGCAATACACTCTTTCCCATTTACAACAATCTTTTTAGGTTCAGGATTCGTAAGAGTTTTAAGCTGTTTTAAAATCTCTTTTTGTATTTTTGTCTGCTCTTGATTTTCTTTTCTTATCTCTTGTAAAACTTTTAAAATAGATTCTTTATCTTCTTTTTTAGTTTCAGTGCCTTCCCAATAGTTAAACCCTTTTTCAATTGATGAAAATTCTCTCTTATTTTTAGTATTAGACATCATATTTTCAGTATCAAAATTTTCCTCAGCAAATAAAAAAACTGAAGAAAAAAGAAGACTTGAAATTACAATATTTACAAAATTAACTTTCCTCATACAAACTCCCCAAATTGTCATTTTTGATTATTTTAAAAGTTACACAAAAAAACACAATCATCACCTTTTTTTAAATTTGAAATTATGATATATTGATTTTCAATATTTATACTACTACTATAATTTTTCATCTATTAATCTCTTTTGTAATTAGATTTTTTAATAGTACTTGATATTTAATATTGTGTTTTTTGGTAAAAGAGTGATACTTAGCAATCGTTTCCCAAGAATACCCATAGTTATTAACTAAAGTAACAAGATTATTACAAGCTCTTCGGTAGCTTCCCTCTATTTCAAAGAAAAGATTTGTTTCAATTTTGTTGAATCTATAATTTAATTGAAAACCACCAAAATCAATATTATAAATTTGTTTTTCAAGAAGAGTATTAGCAATGTGTATGCAATTCTCATAATTTAAACAATCTATAGTACGATTATCTAATTTTATGTAATTATATATATCTGGAGTAATTTGACCTGAATCTTCAGGATTATTAAATGAGATTAAATAAGGATAACCAATATCTCGTTTTGCATGTCTTTCTGCTGTTGCAATAAGTCTTAGTAAACCATAATCAAAAGGACAATCAAGCCATGTTGCACCAGTAAAAATTTTATTGGTATTTGCAAAAAGATATGAAGAAAAAAAAGCAATCAAAAGAATTAATTTCATACAAACCTAACTATAGAATTTATTTTAAATATATTTATATTATAAATATACTTTTAAACGAATTAATATTATAAATAAAAATATAGTTTTTGTCAATACAAAAAAGTCACAATCATAATTTTAATAATAAATTAAAGTTTTTGGTTTTTGTGTTATAATTATAAATTCAAAAATAAGATAAAGGAAATTTTAAGCTATGAAAGTACGCAAAAATGGAGATACGCCCAAAAAATATCAATCAGCTGATGTACCAAAAAAACAAATCTCAATTACCTTACCAGGAAATATATTGAGTAAAGTTGGAACACTTTCTGATGTTACTATGAATGGAAATAAAAGTGCCTTGATTTCAAAAATAATTGAAGATTTTTTTAGTAAAGAAAACTATATTGACGAATGCGCAAAATTAGGACAATCAGATTTTTTAATTAATTCAAAAGTTTATAGAGACACTGAAAATATGACAATGCAAATGTTCAGAAATAAAGTAGAAAGGGGAGAAATTACTGTAATTACATTAGGTACTACCGAATTTGTTCAAATTTCTGAAGCATCTGTAAAAAATGTTTATTTTAGACTTGCTGCAAATGAACGAGCTCTTAAAGGCTTAACAAAAAATGTTCTAAGAATTCAAGAAGAAATAGGATTAACCATTTCTCCAGAAGATATGTAGGACATTAGCCTACATACTCTGCTTTAGAAGTGACTTCTTCCGAATATATTAAATTAACTTTTTCCGCTTTTTTAATTGATAGAACTTTTTGATCATACTGCCAATACTCAATATAATTAATTAACCAATGTTCAACTTCTTCCATTTCTGAAAAAGCCATTTTTATACATTGATCAAGCTCACTAACAACTTCCTTATTAAATACATTCACTTCATAATCAGAAATAAAAATATTTTCTTTAATATCTCTTAAAATATCTTTATATCGATTATATTCATTAACTACATTATTAATTAATACTGCTTGCTCTTCTAATGCAATAAATACATTTCTAAGAGACATTTTGTATTTATCAAACTCTTCCATTTTATTTTTAACACCAGTAAAATCCAATTCAAACTTAAGAATACGAGTAAAATTCTTTTTCTTGTATGAAATTATTCTTTCAAGTTCATTTTTAATGTGTTTTAACGTTGTTAAATAATGATTTGAAGTATTAAATAATTTATCTGGCAATCGCTGAAGAAGTCTTTCTTTCTCAGTAGCAGAATGCCACCCCATATATCTCATCAAAAGTAAGTCTGAAAAATTTACTGAATTTCTATTGTTTAAAAATGCACTAATTTGAAAAACTTTTCGCATTTTTCCATATTTTCTATCACTTGTTTCAACACCAGAACTTCTTAACGAATGAATAATTTCAATAAATAATGTATAAAACTCTCTTGAAACTTCAATTTTTTCAGCTTCTTCATTAACAAAATCTAAAATATTAATATGAAAAATACGTTTAGAAATCCCTCCTTTTTTAAAATCTCCAGAAAGATATTTAAGTAAAGCAGAAGTTCCTTGTATATCCAACACTTCAAAGAAAAACAAAAATCTATCAACAAAAGGTTTCATATAGTTTTCAGTAGGATACTCATTAGAGGCTCCGAATAATGAAATTAATGGAGTTTGATGTCTTTTACCATCTCCCATTGTATAAACTTTATCGGCAAGAAGTTCAAGTAAGCCAGATAAAATTGGTCCGGACGCTTTAAACATTTCATCAAGGAATACAAACTCATGATCTAAAACAGTATTAGTAATATCAAAAATCATTTTGCCTTCATTATCTCTGTGTCGTTTTCCAAAAATCTCTTCAAATATAGTATTTACACTAACTTGCAAACTCCATAACGGTTTAGCACCATCAAAACAATCTCCCACCAATTGAACACCGTAGGTTTTACCGACTCCTCTTCGTCCTAAAAAGAATGCATTTTCTTTTGCAAAAATTGTAATTAAAATTACCCTAATAAACTCTTCTCTTTGAATAAGTCGTTCTTCAAGCTCCTTAAATAATAAGAGAAGATTATCATAAATATTTTTTTGTTTCTGTATTGCGTTCATTTTCTTCCTTTTTTTCAATATTATAAGAGTCTATTCTAGTCATTACATTTTTCAATTCTTGCTCATATGCAGTCAACTTATTATAAAGTATTTCCGACTTTAATTCGGGCATTGTTACATTAATAGGCATTGGGTCCTCTTGATAAGGAAAAATACAAAAATATTTTTTCCCACCATGAATTATTATGGCTTCTCCAATTCCTAACTTATCCATATCTGAAGAAGTAACAAGCTCCCTATCCTCTGTAATTACAGTAGAACGCCCGTCCATCCCTTCATTTTCTTTCATATTCACATTGATAGAAACTTTTTTAGTTCCTGTACGAGAAGCTGCTGCTACCCTTGAAGATTCTGAAGTTTGCTTCATATAAATTGTTGTTCCTGTATTATCACGAACAATATCTGCTAATACTTGCCCCAGTTTAAAAATAATATCGCTTTGAGATTGATAAAGTGCAAAAATACTCATTCCAAGCTCTCTACTTTTATTATATATCTCTTCAACACCTGGAAAAATCATTGGTTTTGCTTCATCAATAACAAGTGCAACCCGCTTATAAAGTCCTCTACCAGAAGCACCAATTGTCCCAAACAAAGACAAATACATATTCATATAGCACTTAACTAAGATTTCAGAAACTTTAGAAAAACGCATTGGAGCAGGTTGAAAGATAACTATAGCACCCTCTTCTTCTCTTATTTTTTGTACAAGTGGATTTATTCGTGTTCCACATAAAATTTCACCAATTGGCCCATATGAAAGCATTGAAAGCAAAATAGATAAACTACTTCCCGTTTTTTCAAAAAATGCTTTGTCTAAGGACACAATATCACTAAGAGTTCTAAGTGCTGTTTCCTTCATATCGTAAAGCTGTTGTTCTAATTGTTGTGTTTTTTGCTTAGGAATAGGATAGACACGTACAAGTTCCGTAAGTTCTGTTAATCGATTAAAATTTGAATAAAAAGACAACTCTCTAAAAGTTACTAATGTTCTATCAAATGGGGAAATCAAATAATTTGCATTATGGTCTCTATCAATTTCTTGAATATTCTTCTTATCAAAAAGATTTCCAATTTCAACCGGATCAGGAATAAGAATAGTTTCATCCTCATAACGAATATCTAACCCTCCATGATTTTTAAAACTATGGTATTTTTCAACCTCTTTTTTGATTTTTCTATCAATCTCTTTTTGAGAGTAACTTACTTTCTCAAGAAAAGACATTCCTTGCAAAATTCCAATGACTATTCTGTAAACAGTGTTAGAATAATATTGCTCATCGCTACTTGCTGTACCCGTTCCAGAAACTGTCATTGAAGAACACATTGATCCAATTTCTTCATCACTTAATCCAAATATGATATTTCCTTTATCTGAAATATCTGGATATGTTGGCATAATTCTTGATACAGTATGATGTCGATTTGCAGCAGCTGCAAAGTCATAAATCCATTGTGCAATTTCTTGTTTTTGTCCACCTTTTGGATCCATGCACATTAAACTCCAACCAAAGGCAATTAATTGTCTAAGAATAATTGCCATTAGTCTACTTTTACCAAATCCAGAAGTTCCAAAAACTTCCACATGGTTATGCAAGTTTTTCCATGGTAAATAGAGTAAAAACTGTTTATAGTCATCACTTTCTAAATCCTGGGCAACTCCAATCCATAACCCTTTTTTTACATCATAAAAGTTCTTTTCAAGTTCAACTACCTTTTTTTCAAGTTTCTTTTTTGCAGCTTCTAAAATCTTTATACTATCGAAATCATCTACTTCCTTTAAATGCTCAATATCATTAACCAATTGCATAATGTCTTGATTAACTAAAGTATACTCTTCAAAGATTTTAACTTGAGATTTAGAAAATTTGTATTTTTTAAGAAACTTAAACATATTTATCCCTTAATATCAAACACACGAGATAATTTAAATCCTTGCATTTTAGAAACTCCAAATTCAAGAGATGTTTCAATATCTTCTTCATTCTCAATTTTAGTCATAATTACTTCAATATTCATTTTTTCAACAAGCAAAAAGATTAAGGTTTTAAAGCTATTTCTTTGTTCTTCTTCAAGAGCCTTAATCTTGTTAATGTCAATTTTAAGTTGTTTTGGATCTAATTCAATAATACTTCTAAAATCAATTTGTGAAAAATCAACGTTGTCAAAAGAGATATTTACATCATGTCTTTTAATCTCTTTAGAGAACTCAATTAATTTATTGTAATTCTCTTTGGCATTAAAGTCTAACTCTATTTCAAACAAGAATTTCTTTTTAATATCCCCTAAATTATTAATAGAATCAATTAAAAACCTTTTAAATTGTTTATCTTTAATCTCTTTGATGCTTAAATTGATTGAAATATAATTTTCAATACGATGTGTAGAATAATAGTTAAAGCATTTGGTTAAAAACCCTCTTGATATTTGATAAAAATATCCTTTATCTTTCGCTGCTTCAATGAAATAATTCCGATTATATACATCATTGCCATGAGCAATTTTCATAAATACTTCTTCTCCGATTTCTTGCGATTCTTTTTTATCATATTGAAAAATCTTTTGAGTAGAAATAACATAAGAGTTATCTGCAATAACTGTTTGGAAAAAACCATCCCAATCATTATTGATTCCACCTTTTTCATATTTCTTACTGAATAAATAAGAAATCTTTGCTTCAGATAACCCTTCTGCTTTTCTCGCTAAATACCATACTGCATCAACTAAAGAGTATCCCTTCTCTTCCATTACTGTTTTAATAGCGGCTCTTTCACTTGGCTTAGAAGTAAACATCCAGTAATCATCAACAGTAACTTTTAGAAGTGCTATAAAGGTTAAATCACCATGTTTAATTGTCATTTCATTATAGTGTGGAGTTTTACTTTTTGCACTCTCCATAAGTTTAACCTCAAAATTACTCAATGAAAGTTGTCCATTGTTTTTGGCATTATGAATCATTTCTTTATCCAACGGTAAAAATACTTTCCATGATGCCGTATCAAACATAGTTTGAGCAGCTGTGTTTTGTGCAAACTCTGCAATTGTTTGAGTAATCAATGCAGTAAGTCCACGATATTTTCTAATACGTCTTGAAAAGTCTTCAAGGAAATCTACAAATAAAGAATCTTTTAAAACTCTCCATGCCTCATCAACACCAATAACCCTTGAAGTATGTGGATTTTTAGAATAACCAATAAAGGCTTCTTGTGCCATACGTTGAAGAACTGACATTGCAACAACAGGCATAATATTAGAATCTGCAATATCATCAAGTTCTGTAATAAAATAACTTGAATCAAAATCAACATTACAAGGTCCATTAAAGTATTTAAATCGAATACCCTCTTTCATCCCTTGTTTAAAACCATAAGGTTCAAGTCCAACAATCATATCATCAAGAATACGAATATGCTCATCACTTATACCATTTCCTTCTCCTTGTTTAATATCTTCAATTGCATTTTTTTTAAATTCAATTAATGCATCACGAACTTCTTTCATTCCTGCTTTTTTACCCTCAATTTCAAAAGCACGACTACACGCATTAATTACAAAAACTGTCATAACATTTAAATACATTTTATCTTTAGGAGTGGCTTTGGCATCTTTATAAAAACTTCTTAATCCAACCCCCATCATTAATCCAATAACAGGAACGATAGTATCAAACTCATCTTCATGAATCATCTGTCCTATTACATTTCCTTTATTATCCAAAATATCTTTTGTGATAATGTTTGTAAAAAAATTTAGACAATGCTTATGTCCTGAAGGGAAATCAAGAAATTGTCCTCCAATGTTCTCACAATACTTTTCATAACTTCTTCCAAAGTCAATGAGTCGTATATCCCAACCAGCAGATAATCCCGTAGAGGTAAAAAAGTTAGTAAAAAAAGATTTCCCTGAACCCATTGGCCCAATAACACAAAGGTTATAGTTTGCCTTAGAACTAAACCAATCGATAAAGAAAAGTTGCCCAGTTCTATCAAAGAAAGCATGCGTAGGTTTTCCATCTTCAGTTACAAAACTCTTTACACTTGATAAGAGAGGAGCCATTTGTGCATTATTAGATTTAAAATTAATATCCATTTTATCTAAGTTTGTATGCACCACTTCTGAATAATTTAAAGGCAAAGACATCATAAAGAACATATATGCAGTTTGAGGAAACGTTTCTTCTTTTAAAATCCATCTTCCTGGTATTTGCTCAAAACTCTTTTTTAATGCAGAAATGTTCTGATTAAGTTTATCAATATTATCTTCATAAACAGTGATTCCAAACATTGCATCTAAAGGCTGTTCTCCCATTTGGTCAAGATATCTAACAACGTCTTGACTTTCTTCTTTCCTTACTTTTATTTCAGGATTTTTCTTTTCAATAACCAAACTTAATCCATTAAGTTGAGAAATGTTCCATCGAGCCTTTGAAAGAGCTTCTTTTCGTCTTTTTTCAACATTCGTAAATTTGATTACTAAAGAAACCATAAATGGTCCAGGTAAATGTATTTGATAATCATTTCCTAATGCATCAAAAAAAGCATTTTGAAAATTAAAAAGTCCTACTTCTTTAGGAAACTTATCCGTTGTTAAAACTTTTGCTTTCCATTTCCCACTTTTCCCAAAGGACAAACTACCATCTTCTTTGTTTAATCGAATAGCAGCACCCTTAGTAATTTGTTTATTAATCTTTGTCATTTCATCATTGCTAAGTTCATATTCACCGATTTCAGGATTAACAAACTCTCTAAGCAATGGTATAAATTCAGAAGAAGGCATACTTCTTCCACCAATACTTCTTAACATACCAAGAGCTTGATTGTAAACCTCTCTTATTTTAAATTCTTTCGTATCATAGGGAAATAAAATAGAAACAGTATTGATAAAATTTCTACCACGTAAATCTGCATCTTCACCCATTAAACTCTTTGTATTTGCATTTTTAAGAAACTCAATCCTATTCTCTTTGAAGCTTTCAATCATTTCAGGATGTTTGATTTTTAATTTTGTTTTAGAGTTGAGTTTATGTGCGTTCTCATATTCTTCAATCATCTGTTTACAATTACGACTGGCAAATGTATTTATAAAACAGATAGTATTATCATCAACAATAGAACCAAGAAGAGTAACAATCATATTTTCTACATTTTCAGACAAATACGGTGGTGGATAAACTCTAAAAATAGCACCAACTCTACCATCTGCCATACAATAAAGCCCCATCTTCTTATTAGTTCTATCTTCCATATATGTTCTATGAAAAAGTAATTTTGAAATTGTTCTTTTATCATTTAAAGCTTTAATCTGGTCTTCCGTAAATGTTTCATTTATCTGTCGAAATTCTTTAGGGAAAACAAAGTTCTTTAAGCCTTGAACAAAAGAGTCTTTGCTAAATATAAAATTTTTACTCATCAAAAATCCTTTTAATTGTTAGTATTGTTAATAAAGTCTAAAATAACCTTGTCTTCTTTTGTAGGAGCAACTTGAACTTCAGATGTTGTTACCTCTACTTCCTTATTAGATATTTCAGTAATTCCTTTTTCAATACTTATAATCTTTTCTTGTAAAGTAGTTAAGTTCTTTTTTAAATCTTCAATTTCTAAAGAGGTTTTATCAATCTCATCCGACTTTTGTGTAATCAGTTCTTCGAGTTTTTCAACTCTTTTTGTTTTATCATTTTCTTGATCAATTAAAGTATTGACTTGCCCATTAATAATTTGTTGATTTTTAATTAAAAGATCAATAGATTTTTTAATATCTGTCATTGTTGCTACATTAGGTGTATCTGCCAATAAACTACTTGTTAATCCAACTGATATTAATAATCCAACCATCATCTTTTTATACATTTTTTTCATTTCTCATCCTTTTTAAAATTAATTTTTTACAATAAATCTTTATTGCGATTCTCGATTTTCTCAAGAGTTTTGTTTAGGTCATCCATTCTTGTATGGAAATCATCATTTTGTCTTACAACTTCATCAACATAAGAAGCTACTGTGTTTTGTGAATGATAAGTTCTTTGTTGTAAAAATTGTTGATCATTAAATTTATTGTGCATCTCTTCCATTAAACGAGGCATATTATCAGCACTCATACTCATACTACTATTTGCATTTGACATATTAGAATTAGCTAATGTTTGAGAGAACTGTTCCCTAAAATTTTCATCTTGCATAGAGGTTTGAAATTCAGAAAAAGGAACATTAGTAGTCATTCCGTTAAATCGAACATTTCTGAATTTATCTTGTCCAATAGCAACAGTTCCTCCTGCACTTAAGGCTTCAATTGCATATCCATCATTATTGGCCAATGCATTGTAATTATGATCAACATTATTCAAACCATTACTCATTTGAGTAAAGAAATCTGGTCCTGCTTTAGCAGTAATATCAGCATAATCTTTAGCTATGTAATCAAACGTATTATTGAAATTTTGAGATAATGATTTCTCATTAAAAGGAGTAATTAATGCTGCTGTAACAGCAGAAACTCCACCATTAATCAGGTCTAAACCATCATTTAAAATAGTCATAGGTGCACTAATCGCAGCATCTTTTAATCTATCAGTATTTAAATTTCCCGTACTATAATATTCACGTCCGGTGTCTCTCATAGCAGTAAAGATATTCCCTAAAACACCAGCTGTTTCAAAAACCATACCACCTGTTGCTAATACCTTTCCTGCCCCATGTAAAACATCACCAGCGTTAGAAAGTGCTGTGGACTTGACATTATCTGCAGCACTTGCTATACTTTCATTATGGGTAGAGGTGTATCCTCCACCAAAATTCCTAGCAGGAGGTCCATCATGGCTAACGCTATTTTTTATGCCGGAGTTATCTTTGTAGGCATTATGACTATCGCTTATATCGCTGGAGCTATTCATGGAATTTGGAGAAGGTTTTCCACCAAAGTCTGAGTCACCACGACTAAAGACTTTTTTAGCACTTTTCCGAACTCCACCACCAGTCATAAAATCAATTGCACCTAATACACCAGCACCTTGAAGAAGGTTTTTTCCCCATTCACCAAAAGTACCCGTACCTAATGCGTTAATCATTCCGTCAAAACTTAAATGATCACCACGATTGACTTGCTTATGGTCATCATAAACTTGAGTAGTATCTCCGTATTGAGATGAGTTAAGAGCAGTAGCTTGAACCGTAGAATTTTGCCCAAGTGCCCCACTAAAAACCATACCACCTGCAATCAAAGCATTATGAGAATTCATGTTAGTAGCTTTCAATGCCGCTGTTGCTTCAACCCAATTTTCAGAATTAATATTCCCATTTTTATCAATAAGTCCAACTCTCATTAAATCAGCATCTACATCTCTTCCTCTTGCATCACTTTCGTTATAGGCATGAGCTCTCGATTTATTAACAAAATCTTCAATCTTTTCACGTCCAACATCTGTTGAAATTAAATCTTTAAGTGCTTTAGAATTTCCAATACCTTGTCTAGTCTGAATCTCAGATTGATTACCGGTGTACTCTCTCATACCTTCTACAATCTGTTTCCCCATTTCTTTTAAAGCCCGTTCAGTTCCTTCAACACTACCCATTTGTTGTGCAGCTTTTATAGTTGCATCACGCTCGTCATAATTAGCAGCACTTTCAACACCACCTTGTGCTTTAATTTTTGCAAGTGTCTTTAAGATAGAAGAACGCTCTCCATAATCAGAAGAATCAACATACGCATTTTCATTATCTGCAAAATTCTTTCTGGTTGCATTAGCCTTACCAATCATACTGTCCGTCTTGGCATTTGCAAGAACTTGTAAGTCATTTCTATAATCATTTGCATTATCCATATGTCTAACTGCTGAATTAGCATTTGCAACTTGATTAGCCCCCATATAAGTACCACTTTGTTTTGCTGCATCGTAGGACATATTATCTCCAACTTCCATAGTTGAATGAAGTTTTTGAGAAGTAAGATTTCTTGATCCTTTTAAAAGACTATCACCCACAGTTACTCCACCACTTGCAATTACATCAGAATTTGCAATTACGCTTCCTGCTTGTTGAACTCCAGATGCATATCCACTATTCATGTGTTGCATATTTGACGTATTATTAGCAATTGTTGCCCCATTTACAATCGAACCTGCCGTACTCATTTTTGTTGCATGTGCAGCTCTTGCTAAAGTATCTGAATTAAAACCATGTGCCCCCCATGCACGACTTGAACTATCTAACTCTGCATTAAGTTGCGACATATAATCAGCTGCTGACATATTTGAAGGAATATCTCCAACAGAAATACCCATATTTTCTAAAGCTCTTTTATCTGCTGCACTTAAAGCCATACGATCTCTCATAGCATCTTCATAAGACATTTGTTTTGCACGTTGTTTGGCCAGTCCAGCACTTGCTCCTTCTATATCATTTCCTCCATAACGAGCACCAAGCCCACCAATAGCACCGGCAGCTATTCCAACTTTACCTGCTAATATCATCGTAGGAATAAGAAATACAGCAGAAACTCCTAAAAGTCCAGCAACACCAGTCATTGTTGCCATATAATCAATATGATATGGAATAGAGGAAATCGTCGCAGGATTTGAACCTACTTCTGCGATTAAATCCATAGCGTGAGCTTTAGAATATTGATTAACAGCATTATTTGCAAAAATTAAAGCAACTCTAATAAATTCAAAAGAAATAAGTCCTTGAACATAATTTGAAAGAACCATTAATCCTTTTTCAGGTCCCATCCCAATAGCTACAATTAATACAATAATTGAAATTGAATAAATGATTCCTAAATAAAAATGAAATCCAAAGGGAAGTATTTCTGCCATCCATCTAAATTGGCCAACACCATCACTTTGTAAACGTGCTTTTGTAGTTTGTAAAGTAACTGCATTTGCTAAATCTTGCCCACTTGAAATATCAGTACCAGAAGTGGCATTTCTTATTGATTGTTCTATAACAGGAATCGTAGCAACATTTAATACATAGGCTTTATATTTCCCTAAATTATCTGCAATATATGAGTCTTCTACTTTTAATCCAGCCACCTCTCCCAATGCAGTATACGTATTATCAATATTTATATCAGTAGAATCATTAATCTTCTCAATCAATTCTGTAGCAACAGTATCGTATTGGCTTATGATGACATTGTTATATAAATCTTCACAAGTATAATTTGTATTATCATAGTCAACTGTATAAAAATTTCCACTGATATTTAAAGTAACTGGGTCGATTGCTTTAAACAAATCTTTTCCTGGGTTTTTAATAGTTTGTGCAATATTTGTATTGCTTTCAAAACCATATCGAAGAACACAATCAGATAAATAAGTTGCAACAGCATTTCCAAATTTTGAAGTAACTTCTGATTTATCAAAATTTGCAGATTCTGCAATTTTAGTGGCATACCCAAAAGCTTTTGCAAAGCCAATACTCATGTAAGAAGCGTTTTTTGTGTCTATATCAACTGTAGCATCTTCTGCTTTTTGTTGAAATGTTAAAGAAATGGTACTCGCTAAACTTGTAGGCATTGCAATTGGCCAAGGAATACCATCAACTTTTGCATAATTTACCCCTCCATATTTTGCATAATCTGCTTGAATACGTTGGTCTTCAATATGCATGCTTACATTGAATCCACCAGTTAATGAAATAACTCCTGCAATAATATAAAATGTACGAGTTGAAAAAATAGAAAGTTGTTGAGTTTGCCAAACTCTCCAAGCAGTAGTCATAGAAAATAAAATTGCTAAAAGTTCTACAATGTATTCAATTGCATCATCATCTTCTAAAAACTTTTGAATAAATTTAAAAGAGTTTTCAATGCTTTGAACATCCCCAAAAACAAAAATTGGAAATTCATCAACAAAAGTTTCTGCATTTAAACCAACAACAATAAAAATCAATAAAAAAAGTAACCTAATCATTCAACATCCTTTTTTGTTTCAATTGAGGTCTCTTCTTTTTTAATAATTCCATTTCTTTGAATGGTAAAAAATTCATTTATGTTTGCATGTGTTATAGATATTTTAAGTTTCCAAAAAAACAATCCAATCGCACTTAAAAAAATAAGAAATGAAATCTCATAAGAAAAAGATGAACTTAATGATTGATGCAAAATTAGAATAATTGTAAATAACTTTAACGGCTCAATGATGATGAAAGATAGAAAATATACTTTTTCTGAAAAAAACAATTTATCATTAAAATCTTCATAGAAATCACTTATTGTTTCAAATACTTTTTTAGAAAATGCTTTTTCGATAATATCTCTTTGAAAATACCAATAATAAAATTGAAAAGAGTAGTAAGTTAAGACAATAATCAACAAAGGGATGCTCACAAAATAGAAATCTTTTCCTAAAAATCCAAAATTAAATAGTTTGACAAATATTTGATTTAAAGAATACATAGTTAATGACACTACAAAGAATAACATAAAAAAAGTACCAAAAATAACATTGAATTTAATTCTTGCATCTCTGGTTTTTTTAAATCCTTGAGTTATATTACTAAACATCTTAATTCCTTACTTCAAAGACTTATCATTAATAAAATTTAATATGCGTTCATCAATTTCACTTGTATCTTCTTCTTTTTTAATTTCACTTTCTACATTAACGATTTTAGACGGATCAACAAAAGTAGCAATTGAATCATTTACAGTCTTACTACTTGAATCCATTTCATTATTAGTAACATTAAAAGGCATAACAGTTGGTGCATCAGTTAAAGTTGCACTACGGAAAGAAGAAGGCATTTTTGCGTAATTTACATTGATGTCTGGTTCTTTAACTCGAACTAGAATATCGTGAGAAGCAACAAGTGACCCATATTTATTTTTATAAGAATTTACCCAAGCTTTTAAGACAACACCATTATCAATTAATGCATTATTGTCATTGAACCTATCTCCATAAATTCCTTTTTTTACCAAATTATATGGTTTATACGATTTCTCAATAGAGTTACTGAGTTCTTCATTTGTCGTAGAGCATCCCGTAAATATTACGGCGAATACACTCATACTTAAAAAAAATTGTTTCTTCATCATCTATTTTTCTCCTTGAGGAACATGTGCGTAAGATCTCTCAATATCTTTATATCGTGTTTGAAAATTTACAAAGGCATCATCACACACACCAGCATCTGAATAATCACAACCTCTTTCTTCACAATAACCTTGCGATTCACCTAAATTAAAAAAAGAACATCCCGAAAACAACATAGATATCAGCATAATACTTAATAGCTTAATCATATTTACCTCCTTTAAAACTTGCAAATTGATTGTTTTGAAAATAATTAACATCGAGAGGATTAAATTTTTCTAACTTAAGTTTTTCTCCTCCTTTAAAAGCAATAGTAACTTTACGCTTTGCTTTTAACTCTACAGTTGGATTAAGGGTATCAAGTATTTCTAAATAGTATTCAGAAAATTTATCAACAATTCTTTTTCCACTATCCATACCACCTGATTTAAAATCAGCAAGTGGATTTCCATTAGTCGTACCCCCATTTGGTAAAAAGTAATTATCATTATTTGATAATGCTTCAATTGCACCTTCAATAGCTGCTAAAGGTAAACCTTTTTCAATAATTTCACCTTCACGGCTAACAACTCGTCCTTTTAACCCTAATTTCGAATCTTCACCATATACCCAACCTTTAATTGGAGATAAAAGTTTATAATACTGTCCAGAATCATCAACAAAAGTACAAGAAATTTCAGTAACATTGATTTTCCCACGTCCTGTTGCATATTCCCCGGTAACTGTTCCTCTTAATAAACAATCTTGATTATTAAAGAAGCTATTATTTGCAATTAAAGTTTCACTGTTTACTGAAATCCAAATTGGTTCTGATTCATCCGCTTTTGCTTTAAGTGTTGGTGCATCAGCACCAGTAATTGTTATACCTTTTGCAAAACCAGGCATTAGCGTAAACTCAGGTAATGTTATCTCTTCATCTGTGGGCTTTTCGGTTTCATATTGCGATAAAGTAGATATTTTAAAATCGGATTCACTATTATTTGAGATATCTTCAATTGTAATCTCAGTTACTACTTCATGCTTAAGTTCTGGTATTGCCGTAAACGCCGTATTAGTATTAGAAGAGTTCGTATTTGATGGAATTGGGGGTAATGGTGGCATACTAAGACTGGCAGAAGTACTTTTTTTTACTTCATCGACTTTTGTGTTAAAATCACCTTTTAAAGCCTCTATTTTAAGTTCCATATTATTTATTGTTGCAGCATTAATATTTTTTACAGTATCACTGAGTTCAGAAAACTTTTTATTACTCTCATCTTTTATATCAATATGCATTTTCATAAGATTTTCATTTACGGCGGTCAAAGAAGTTGCAAGTGTTTCATTGGTATAAGCAAATTCTTCTTTAATTTCTTTTTTCATAGTCTTAATATCTGTCTGAATTTCTGCAACTTCTTGTTCTTTAATCGTTTTCCATTTCTGATCTGCATCAATTTGTAACGTAATATCTTTTTTAGGCATTTTTTTAGTAACTTCTGCTTGATCCTGATTTGTATAATAATAAGCACCTGTTTTCCAAATAACTTGAAGAATGAAAAATAGAATTGGTCCTAAAATCCCAATAAGTGCCCATCGCTTAAACATTAATGTTCGTTTTTCTTTTTTCTGAGCATCTAACGATTTCAATTTATCCCCATGAGGATTTCGTTCACTTTTAAAATTCTTAAATTTTTTAATACGTTTTAGGTTATTAAAAATATTATATTGTTTAAGTAGTTTTTTTAAATTTTCCATGACTACTCTTTGTACATAACAATAAACATTTTAATAGATTCGTTAGGTAATAAAACCCTATCACCTTTTTTTACATTTCCATCAAATGCGATTAAGTAAATAGATTCATTTGCAAACATCTCTTCATAAAGAGTTATTGTCTCTTTACTTGTATTTGAAATGCCCCAAACTTGCCCTACATAGTTATACCCAACATATGACTTAATATGTTCAAATTCTAAATCTTTGTTGTCTTTATATGTTGTATTATAAACTTGTAATTTATACCCTTTTGGCGTATCTTCATTCCACATATGATAAAGAAGTTTCTCAATTGTTTTTTCATGGTATCCTACTTCAAATTGAACAGCTTCTCTTTTATCAATTTCATAATCTAAGAATTTTAGATATTTTGTAGTATTAACATTATTAGAAGGATCAACAACATTTATTTTGATCATAATAGGATATTCATATCCCCAAACAATCATTTCTGTTTCTCCAGTAACTTTAGGAAAAATTTTAACAATATTATCACTAGAAGATTTTTCAAAAGAACTACTCAAACCACTCTTTTGTTTTTCAGGATTTTTCCCATTATTGTCATTATTGGCTTTTTTTAATGCCTCATCAATAAGTTTCTGATTTGTAGTATTACTACTTTTTAGTGTTGGTGTTTGAACCTTTTGCTCATCATTATCAATTGTATTAGGAAGCTTCTTTAAAACTTTTTTCTTTTCAATTTTCTTAAAATATTTGGTTTCTTCTGTCATTTTAAAAGGAAATTCAAATACGCTCCATTCTCCCACTGGAATAAAGACTTCCATTCTATTTTCAATTGGTACCTCTTTTGCAAAAATATACAAAAAAGAAAAAATTAAAATAAATATCTTTTTCAAACTATTCTCCTTTATTAGTATTTGGATTGTCTTCATTAAAACAATTTGTTCCATAATTTTTAATGTAAAAAACATTCTCTAAAAATTCGAAATTAACCTCATAAATACATTCTTTGGGGGGCAACTCTTTTTTCCCAACAGTTGTTCTCGCAATACCTTCAATAGTAACACCTCCAGTAGAATGATCTTGAGAAGTAAATGGTGTAACTTTTGTAAAAGTAAATGTATTTTTCATACGATTACTCACAACTTGATATTTAAAAATATCTGCCAATGGCATCATTTCTAAAGCATTGGAAGGACGCATTTCGTTAGTTGCAAAATCCAATTTTTCTGATATATTTTCTTCATCAAAATTTGAAATAATTCTAATTACATCTCTTCCCCAAAGCTCATAATATGTTATATTAGCAGCATTGAGTCCAACAACGATATGTTCTTTTTTCAAAGTCTCTTGAATAAATGGCAATTTAACCTTGATGATACTTGAGCTTCTAGCATTTAAAAATCCAAAAATTGCAATACTCAAAGCTGCAACTAAAATCAAAATAACACGCCATAAAATATTATTGCTATGACGAGCTTTATCTAACTCATTATCATGTTCTTTACCTGCAATCGTTTCCAAATTACTCTCCTTAATTTTATATTATTCAATGAAAAGAAGGTCATCATGTTCTGGTAAATATCCTTGAACATCTAACCTTTTACACTCTTCAAATTTTTTCTTATTCTCTTGTACATAATAGATACCATAAGCAAAAAGTAAATTCCTAAGATATCCTTTAGAAGCACTATTTCTAGCATTAACATATATTGAAGTAATCACTGCACTCAATAAAAAAGATAATGTAATAATCAAACTAATTTTAAATGCAGCATTAGTAAAAATGATATAGCAAATCATGAATACACTTGATGCAACAACAACGCTATCTGCTTGAAAAACGAGTATCATTCTATACCCATTAAAATATCTTAAAAATCTCACTCTTTCTTTATTCATAAAAATCCTTTAAATAAATAGTGTGCAATTGCACACTATTTATTAAGTAGTTGCATCACTGACAAAGTCAAATGAAGCCCAATCACTTGATACGTCAAAACCAACGGCCATAATCAAAATACAAATACCACCAATCAATGATGGATACAATGATTTAGCCATAAATGAAGCAATAACAGCAAAGAAAATAATCCACATAATTAACATAGGCATAATTTGCTCTTCAGATTGTTTTTTTGCAATTTGTCTTGCAACATCTAATGGATTCTCTCCAGCTGCCATTAAAGGCTCAAAATATCCAATTAGGGCAAGGACACCAAACGAAAGAATTAGAACAAGAATAAATCTTTGAAAAAATTCAACGTTATTAGAATTAACAACAGTATTGTTCATATACACTCCTTTATAAATTTTTTTTCGATACTGTATTTAAAAATACAAAACAGGTGAACGTATTTTCACTCTCATGATTACTCCTTTAAGTTTTATTTTCTACCAGCTTTCATACGAGCTAAATCAAATGCATTTTTATTTTCTTTAGCATGTTCGAAAGATAATTCTTTTTGATTAATAGAAGATTTTTTATTAACTAAATACATTGAAAAGGCATAAACAATAAAAAAACAAAGTAAGCAAATTACCATATGTTCAAACAGTAATTCAGCTTTTGAAAAATCTAATGGATTGACTAATTTAAAAAGATACTGTTTAATTGTAGAAGAACCTACGAGTTTGGATAATAAGGATTCTTTAAAGAGATTCCAATCAAGTATACTAAAACTGTAAACAATACCAATAAAGCCAAGATAACAAACTTCAAAACCATGCCAAGCACCTAAGACTTTTTTATAGAATTGTCCAGTGAATTTCTCACCTAACACAAATTTCTTCATACCATAGGCAATATATCCTGGAAATGAACCATGTAATAAAATTGCAAATCCCAAAAGATAAGCAACCAAAGTTCCAAGATAAAGATATGAGCCTAAAAAAATAACAAACATTAAAAGAAGTGAAAACAAAGAAGCTAAAACAACTCCACTTGCTGCTAAACTTAAGAATCTCATTCTTGTATCACTTACCCCCACAGAAGTTCCTGCAATATCCACTTTACTCGAATTTAAATATTGTATTTCTATTTCATAATTTTGAATTTGCTTATGTAAAAGCCAATTCATAAAGAAACCAGATGATTTTCTTGAATTAGCCCCCGAGTCAGAACCATATACTTTAAACGGATCATTCTCATGAGTATGAGTATTTCTCATGTTATGTCCAGCTGAATGTTGATTGTTACCATGTACAGTATTAGAAACATTGTTAGTTGATGAAAAATGATTATTCGTTTCCATCTATATTCTCCTTTATTTTTTTAATATAATCTTCGACATAAGACATTGCATTTTCAGAAAATTCAATCATATCTTTTCTATAAATCAACACATCTTCAATTTCACGATTACCTTTATTAAGCTCATTATTTAATTTCAATCCCTCTTTTTCCAACAAGATTGCAAGGCTAAGGAAATGATTGCCTTCAGGTGTTTTAAACTTCATAAAAAGCTGTTCCCACTAAAAAGATCAGTGCAAAATTAATCACAGAAAAACATGCAAGTACAATATATTCAACCATGCCATTTGTAGTAAATCTTAAAAAACATGGAAGTAAAACAATATTCGTATTAGGGAAGAAAGGATAAAGAAAACCTCTTATCCCATTCATAGTAAACATATCTCCCATATCATGTAATAAAATACCAACAGCAAAACCCATCAATGAAATCTTTATCCCTAAATCTTCAATGAAATAAAAAGAAAAAACAAATATTCCTACTGGTAAAAATAAATAATGTGTATATGTTTTATGTTTCAATAAACTACTTGTTATAATAGAAATAATAGGAATTTTACGAGAGATATAACTGTTCTTTTCATCAATATCTGGGAAAATTGAACCAATTATAGAAGCACAATAAAATATTAAAAATTGTGAAAAACTAAATGAATCAAAAACTGTAGTAAAATATTTAATACTCAAGATTGAAATAGAATTAAAAGTCATATGAGTTTTAACAATCATTTCATTACCTTTTTTATGATATTTGTTTTAAGAAATTCCAACTCTTTTGCACGTGCACTCATATCAGCATCAATTAAAACATTTAAAAAAGGATTTTTAATTTTAATCTCATTATGATGAGAGCGCAAAACATCAACAATTAAGTCGATAAAATCATTTGTTACAAAACTCTTTTTCTTGTTTTTCCTGAACGATTGGAAAAATTTTTTTGCAAAGTTTGCACTTATTTGATGGTGTCTTTCTTTTTTTGTTTCCATATTATCTTTACTTACAAGACTGCTTTTCCCAAAATCATGCAATAAAGAAATTACTAAACTTATGAAAATTGTTTGTGCTGGAGTATTTTGTTTATGAAGCATTTCTACAGTAATACAAGCACAATTTAAAGTATGATCATATAAATTTATTTTTCTATAGTAATCATAATTATTTTGTAAAATATCATCTCTTTTAGTATCCTTGCAATCATTTTCAGATACAGAAGCCACACTCTTAAATTGGTAATCTTGCATTGTTTTGAATATTTCAACTATTACATCTTTATAGTCATTACTTAAAATATCAATAAATGATAAAAGATAGAGAATATGTGCATCATTTGTAAGAGTCTCCTCTTTTACAACTTCTTCACTATTTTCTGTTTCTATCTTTTTTCTATTTTCTCTGCCAATTGTTTTAATTACAGAGTGTGATTCAAAAAGCTGAGTATAAAAATCAGTTAAATTATTCATTGATATTCTTTAGCTCACCAATAATCGATTAACAGGCATCTCAAAATCTTTCCCATTATCAAACTTAATAAGATATGATTTTCCCATATTCAATATTTCTACTACATGTTCAGATATGTCAATATCCCCTTCAGTTGTTTTTCCTGGAATAATTACTTTGGTAAATAATTTTCGAATTCCGTTACTTATATTCATTTGTTTATTCATTACTTTCTCCCTTATAAATATTTATGAATTTTTCTAAATCAAAGCTATCTTGAAATAAAATAGTCTGTAATGTATTTGTATCTTCTTGCCTCTCACATTTAAAATATCTCCTGTTATTGTTAATTAGATTCTCTTTTATGAGTTCTGTGTGTTTTATAAGATTACTTGCATTAATCAAAAACTCTTCTCCCTCTTTATTGAAAACTTTAAACCCTCTAAAGATAATTTTTATAAGGTCTTCCTCATTAACAAATGAATCTGTTTTTGAAAAATTAAAAGAATTGTTAGCTATATCTATTTCAAAAATTTCATAAATATCTTTTCTGGTACCAAAGTAAACTAACTGAACTTTATGATTCTTTTGGAATGCATTTTCCGCAATAATAAAACTATTAACAGAAATTTTTCCAGATGTTTTATCTTCCGCAGAATGAATAATTTCATACTCTTTATTTTCAATAAGAAATTTCCATTTTTCATAATTAGGATTAATTTTGTAAATAGTATTGAGTAGCATTATTTTGATGTTCTTAAGTGTATCTTTAGTAAGTTCATTTTTCTCAGAACTGGTATAAAACAAATCGCACACTAATGAATTATCAGCCAAAATACGCTCATAGAGAGATTGAAAATCAATTGGATTTAGCATTGCTTTTTCAATAGACAAAAAACATCCAAGTTCATTTTTGATGAATATGTTCGACAATGTTTTTTTAACAGAACTTTTTTTATATTGCTTTATAATTTTATAAAGTAATGGAATATTAATTTCACTATTACTTTTTTCATTTTCATTAGTGAGTTCAACATCCATTTTTAGATAAACAGAATCAACTATTTTTTCAAACTCAATGACTGGCTCATTTAATAATCCTCTTTGTTTTAACTCTTCAATGGCAGGAGAAAGACATTTCTTTTTCCAGTTCGAAATATGAAGAGGAAGTTCTTTTTTTTCCTTCTCTTTTAACTGCTTAAATTTATCGAGCGGTAAATTGTAAAGATAGTTTTCACCGCCTAAAATAGCCGCTATTTCATTTACTTTTCTTTTGCCTAAGTAATTAATGCCATTACCACAATAATCCAATAAGAGTTCATAGAGTCCAATTGTATATTTTCTTCTAAAAACAATATTTATGGGAACATGACAACGTGCTTTCATAATATCTTCAGCGAGGTCTTTAACGATGTCGTTCAAACTAAAGAAAAAGAATCCATCATTTTTATCTGGTAGAATATCTTCAAAATCTTCACTTTTCGAGTCGAGTCCACTCAACTTAAATAAAGGAGCGTGAAAACCAACTTTAACATCTTTATCTTTTCCGAAAATATTAAATCTTATTGATTGTGTAGATAGTCCATCAATCGAGCTTATAAAGCATTGATGATTTCTTGAAGTGTATGAGGTGTATTTTTTAAGAACACTAATTGGGATAGCATGATCAATATATTTAAAGATTTGAGGATTATTATTAATGTATGCTTTATTTAGACTAAAAGGATCAAAAGTTAGTTTATTTTCAACTACATACATAATTGCAGTAAATTGTCTTAACTGGAGATTGGTTAAAAAATTTCTCTCTATCTGAATTGTTGAACTTGGTTTATAATATAGAATAGAATCATCATTGAAAAGAACTTTCTGAATACCTTTTGATTTTACAATGCACATACAAGATTCCTTTTAGCCAATTTGTGTGCAAATGAAGAATTTGGCGTACATGCTAATATTCTTTTTAATTTTAATAATATATATAATATTTCATGTGTCTGAACAAGCGATAAAATAGGGGTTTTGAAGCTATTTTTAGCCAATCTGTGTGCAAACTTAGCCAATCTGTGTGCAAACTTAGCCAATCTGTGTGTTGTTATTAGCCAATTTGTGTGCATTAAATTAATCATAAGACAAATTAGCCAATTTGTGTGCACTTTTCCATTGCTTGAAAAACAAAATAAAAAATTATAGAATTCAGAATTTATGGTATATGAAATGTCTTTTTTAGCCAATTTGTGTGCATTGATTTTAAATAAAATAACATATTTTATTTGATTTAAAAAAGATAAAGATATTATAAATTTAAAAAATAGCCAATTTGTGTGCAAAAATAATAGAAGAATATAAAATATTAATATAGTAATTATTTTATTTATCCTATAAATCATATTTGATAAAAATATGAATAAATGGCATAAAGATATAAAACAAGGAAGATTCTTTAAAATCTCATAATCGCCATAAAAACGTTTTTTCATTATTCCTCTCACAAAAGAATATAAATAATTTATAATACAATTTCTTATATATAATATTTATATTATAAATATAGTATTTAGAGAAATTATAATATCAAACAAAAATTTAAAGAAAACTTTAAATAAACCTTATTTAGAATTTTTTTTAATTTAATTTTAAGAAAATAATTAATAAACAGAGAAAATAATATTTTATAAAAGTCACTATTGTTTTTTTAAGAATGTCACATAGTATAATTAAAAGAATATGTCATTTTATATCATTAATCATAATCGAACCGTTCTGACTTAAGAAAGTCGGATTGGTTCATTCTTTGAAAAATGGAGTACGAACACTTTTAAACTGTCCTGATGAGTTTCCTACAATGCAAACTCCATCTGTCGTTGAATCTACGTGGGACAAAAGTATGGTACTTGTCTTGCCCAATAATGATTCAACTTTCATACGATCCTTTCCGGATACTTTTAAAATCACTTTTGTAAAAATTGAAGAAACCATCTCTTCTGGGAAATGATCTAACCTTTGAGAAATAATTATTAACCCAAAACCAAACTTCCTAGATTCTGTCACCAGTCTATTTATAATATTAAAAGGATTCTCTTTATCTTGCCCATATGGTAAAAGAAGCTTACTTTCATCTACTACAACAAAGGTATAACATTTCTCCCCATACATTGCATGAATGAAGTCTCCTCTTTTGTCATATTCTCCTTTCATTTTACACTCTCTAAATTTTCTTTGGATAATAAGATCACTAAAAAGGAGAGCTTCCATAGGTTTATCAATATTTGTAAAACCAGAAATATCAAAACGTACTATTCCATCATGCTCAGGTGGTGTGTTGTTTGAGAATATAGAAAGACTTTCAAGTTGTTTTATATAAGGGAATATACTTTCTAAAGTTTTTAAATAGGTTTTATTATTGTATTTTGAAATATGAATATTTTTAATTATGGTTTCTTCAAAAATAGATGCATATTCATTAGTTTCTAAATATTTATAATATTGATTATTTAATCTATTCATTTCATCAAAGAGCTTCGCAATTTTTTCAAAGGCCTTTTTTTTCACTTCTTCATCTGCTGAATCAATCTGTTTATATAACAAAGTTTCTTTATCTATTTTTTTGAGAATTTCACTAATTTGGTATCCATAATGTGTTCCATTAGAATTTAGTATTAATTCATAAATTTCAATCATTGTATGCACGGTAGGAAGTTCATTTCCCCAACTGTTTTCATCTTCTTCAAAAATTCCTTTATATCTATAACAATCCATTAAAAATTCATAGAGAACTCCTCTTTGGATATCTCCAAGTTTTGGAAAGATATTTTTTTTAAAAAGAGATATAATATTTAAAACTTCAGCAGCTGGTCCACCATTATCTGTATCTTTGCTAAAATCAAAAAAGTTTAAACCATATAAGCCATTTCTTTTTTTGAAAACATAAAGATTTTCACCTGGAATATGAATATCTCCATGAAAATCTATGATATTCACTTTTTTTCTTTTTTGTAGATACTTAATAATTTGTTTTGCTAATCTCGTTTTTCCAGAACCACTACCACCAATAATCATAAGATGAGGATTCTGCTCCTTCCTTCCATCTGGATTCCAGGTAATATTTTTTTTATGATTTAAAAAATCTTGTCCAAAAATAAAATCTTCTCCGCTGTACATTTCTTCTTCGGTTATTAAATCCACTTAATTCCTTTACTTTATAATAATTTTGTTCCCAACCAATGCAGCTGCTTCAAGAGCTTGGAAAAGTCTATTTAAAATTGTCTCTTTGGTATCGTTCCCAAATATATTCTTTGTTAATCCAACACTTGTAGATATTTTCAAATTGTTATTTTGGTACATTATTGAATTTGCATTTGTATTGTTTTTAAAATCATTAAATGCTTTGGTTACATTCCCCTCTTCTTCGTATATAACAAACGATAAAAAAACATTTTCACTTAACTCAAATAATTGAAATTCAAAATCTTTAAACGTTTCTCTGAAAATTTTAAGTATTGAATTATTAAACAATTCTACAATCTCAAAATTCTTAGATTCCATTAAAACATTGATTTTATCAATAGTAAAGAGGGCAAACATTAATTTGATATTGTTATCTACATGAAGATAATGATTCATATGAGAATTAAAACTAATTAAGTCTTGTACATCATATTTGTTTTTAGGTTTATTTTCTTGTGGTGTTGTCTCTTTAAAACTTTGAGATTCGTTTGGAATTTCTTTTTCAGTAGTAGGTATAATTTCCTTTTGCTCTTTGGTAGTTTCAAGAATAGGCTTTTGAATATGATTAACCCCTTCTTTATCAATTGATAAAGAAAATTCCCATTTTTGAAAAGGTACATTATATTTTAAAACTATATCAGAACTAAAAGCTATCTGCTTTTTAGGTGAGTATAAATTTGTAACATAGCATTTTCCTTTTTCAAGAATATATTTCAAATAATTCTTAATAAGGTTTTGGTTAACTTCTTTTTCATAGTGTTCAAAGAATTTTGATGCTGTATCTTTCCAAAATACAAAACGACATTTTTCATTGTTACAAAAAAAGCCTTTTTCTTTTTCAAATATTTCCCCATTTTTGCAATCTGGGCAAATACCTATTTTTTCATTAATCTCACTCTCTGATATATATTTTAACAACAATGCTTTATTATTTAAAATGGTATCACTTAATGTTTGTTTTTGCTCTTTAGCTATTCTTTTTGCTTTTTCTATCATCCAGCTCTCTGGAGCATTTTTAGCAGATTGTAATCCTACATTCTTTTTTAATATCTCAAGTAAAGTAAAATATTCATCAATTAAAATGGAAGATTTAAATTTTCCCTCTTTGATTTTTTGTAATTTCATATTAGTGTCTTTTATAAAATCACTCTCAATAAGTTTAGGTAATTCATTTAAAAAGAAATAATAAATTTGACTTCCCAAACTCATAGGTTCAATCATATTAGCTATTATTTTAATAAGATTATTTCGTTTTAAATTATCTAAAAGTAATGTGATTTCAGAATCTTCAACTACAATTTCTTTATTAACTTTTTCAATAAATCTTCCGGTTCCATATCTATCTGGAGTTTTTTCCATTACAGGAAAAACAGAAGCATTTAATTTATACTCACTGATTTCTTGCCCAACATACAATGTATTAGGAAGTTCGACATTTTCACCTTTAATTTTATACCCATCTTCCCAGAATGATCCAACAGTGTACCAACCTGGAATTTCTATTTTCTCAGCAATTAATCTAAAATCTTCATCTAAAATTTTTACAATAATATCCGTTCTACTTATTATCAAATTTTTCATTTGAGTTGCAATAGCACGATAAAAAATAAAAGAGTATATTTTAAATTCATCATCTGTTAAAAAGTTTTTCAAATTTTCCGGCATAAATTCATCGGTATAAAAGTTAGGGACTATTGCTTCTTTTTCATTTGGCTGCTCTTTATTTGAATTTGTAAATTGTCTTACTCCATCAAAAAGTAATTCTTTACCATAATGTTTTAAAATAAAAGAATTGATTTGTTCTAGTTTATTGGATGAAATAAAATAAGAGTTTGTCTGGGAACTTGTAATAAGACTAACCTTTTCGTTGTTGATTTCAATTCCAGAATGTAATTTATTACATATCTCCATAATTTCTTTAGGATCATAAGAAAATTGATAACTGCAAATTTTTTGAATTCCAATTTTTGTTAATGGTTTTGGTGGAGTTGCACCACAAGGTTCTTGCTCAAATTTTTTTATAAAATTTTGATTAGATGGATCCCGTGCAATATTAAGAAGTGATATTAATTGCTCTTCCATATCATTTCTAAATTTCTTATTATTTCGTACCCTAAAATCAATTCCATCAATTTTATAACTTACACCAACACGTTGTAGTTCTTCAGGAATGAAATTATCAATTTTATCCTGGTTTGATACAATTACTGAAAGTGCATATAAAATTAATCTGCTAATTTTTAAACCAGCTGCTTCTTCACTGTTAATTAATCCTTCTTTTTTGAAATACCAGATTAATACATTAGTCATTTCCTTATTCACTATCATATCTATCTTATATTTGGCAATAATAAAATCAATTTCTTTTTGTTTGATTTCATACATATTATCAAATGCTTTTTGAATTGCTTCGAATTCAAAAATCTCTATATCAATTCTATAAAATCTACTAATCTCAAAAATATCCAAGATTGCCCCAAGCAAAATATGTTCTTCTTCTCTACTTCCATTTATTACAAAATAAATTGAATCAGAATCAGAAACTATTTTTTTAGTAACTTGAATTTTTTCTGGCAAATTATTAGGTTGAATAATTGATAATTCTTCAATGTTTAATAATTCTTCAATTGGGATAAGTTTAAATTCTTCGGGAATAAACTTCTTTATATTTTTTGCAATCTCTATTGTTTCAACAAAAATTAGTTTTTTCATGTTCTATCCTTGTACATTAAAGTTCAATAATTTTTTAAATGTTAAATTTCTAAATTTAACTCCTTTTTGCTCTTCTTCATTTAATATTCGGATTTGATTTGAAGTAATTCTTTCAATAAACTTTTCAGATAAAAAATCTTTTGGTAATTTATTTAAATTCACAATAATAAATTTCCCTTTGAAAAAATGTTCTTTATCAAAATCTGAATTGTATTGTGCAATCTTTTTTTCAATGTAATATTGATTCTTTTCTTCATTGATGTAAAAAGGTTGATATGTAAGATTTAATCTTAATTGTCTGTTTAATCTTGATAAGAGCATTCTAAAAAACTCATCATCTTGAAAATTGTTTTCTATATCAACTTTTGATTCAAAAAGAAATATATCTTTTGTTTTGTCCTCAATCAAACAGTAAAGTTTAAAAAGCAATAAAGAAATTTCAATATAAATTGTTTTTGTTTTTTGATCATAATGAATGTAGTTTAAATAATCGGTTGTTGATACAGATAAAATGTATTTAAAAAATTTAATAGAATTGTTAATACTAAAAAATTCATCAAAAAATATAAAAACATCTTCAAATTTGAATTTGTTAATATCAGCAATTTGGAATTCCTTATCTTCTAAGGTTAAACTTTTTTCTTCGTTAATTAATTCGTTCAAAAAACTATTATTATTTAATGTTTCTTCATTGTTTAAAATAGGTTCTTTTTTTTGAGTATTTTTAACATCACTTTTTTCGAGAACTTTTTCAGATACTGAAACATTTAATTTTTCAGTGATTTTGTCTATTGAATATGAAATATCATTTTCATTCGATATTTCTTCTTTTTTACTTTCAGGTTTTGTTTCAGAAAAATTATGTTTTTTAGATGCTGCAATTTTCTTATTTAACTCATCAACTTTAGATTCAATAATACTGCTATGTTGTTCCATTACATTTAGTTGTTTTTTCATTTCATGAAAATCATTTTTCCCTTCTGCCTTTTCATTTTTATTTTCTTTTGGCTTTGTTTCACTAATCAATAGTCTTCCATTGTCAGAATCATTTTCAAAGATTTTTCCATCTTTTGTTACAATCGTTAATGTATTATTTACAATATCTTTTTTCCTTATTGTTCCATCACTACCTTTGTAAATATTTATTAATTCATGTTCTTCTTCACTCTCATTTTCTTTTTCAATACGTAATAGTTTTGTTGCTTTCTCTTTGAAAAGATGAAATTGCTCATCTTTGATGAGTCTAACAATTCCATTTTTATCAACAATAGATATATTGTTTAAATTTCTATAAATAAAATCAAAAGCTTCTACTGGGATACTTACTTCTTCACCATTACGAAGACGTGTAATTATCTCTAATAAGTTGTCTTCATTTTCTACATATAAAAGATTTTTTATTCTCTTCATTTCTTGCTGTTTTTGTTCTTCTTTATAAGCTGCTTTTTGAGAATGAACGATGCTTCTTATTCTAAACCATCTTGATTGAGTAATTTTCAAAACAATAAAAAATATTCCCATTGAAAAAATCAAAAAAACTAAAAAAAGAATAATATTTTCCATTTAAAACCCTTTGTATATATCATCATATTTTAATTTTAAGGTATCTAAAAAGAACGAACTCTGTTTTTTAATACCCTAGCCTTGTTTTTAATTTAAAACCGTTTTTCGTCAATTATAAACTTTTCTATAGTCTAGTAAAGACTTAAAAAATACTTGTTGAAAATAATAATTAAATCAATAACTCAGAGATAACTATTCATAAATCGCATATAAATATATAATATATATATAATAAGGCGATTTTAGTTTTACCCATACTCCCCTACTTCCGGTCTTTGTATGAGAAAACTTTATCGCCTTGCTCTTGAAGAGACTTACGATGTTTCGTACAGTGCCCCACGTGCATTGTGCAATTGCTTAAATCAAAATTTGGATTTTTAGCAAAATAGTGTCGCTTCTCATTTACTTTGATTGAATCAAGGTTTTCAGTAACCCAAGATGATGTTACGAGACGCTCTAATCCAGTCTTAGAAATAAGAATACAATCCAACTCAATGCCAAAAGTGTTACTTACTTCTTTATGGTCTATAATCGTACGAATATAATAAATTTTTTTTGGTGGTTGAGACACCAATCCAATCGTTTCTAGTACATACAAAAAGAACTTACAATTTTTAATATAATCAGCATCAAAATGTTTAAAAAACTTTTGTTTAACCCTTTCAATGTTATTTTTTAATACACCCTTGTTATTCAGCCACAAACAAAAGCAATCAATCACAAAAGAGAAATCAGTAAAATAAGTACTTTTTCCCGAGTAAATCATTGGTGTATATCTCATATCATTTTTCACGAATATATCTTTTGCAGAATCAACTATCAAATGTGCAAAATCAGAACAATCACTCTCTTTTTTAAAACAGTTTGCTACATCAAAAACTGAATCAAAATCCAACTGGCTAATAGCACTAATATCATTATCTTTAGACTTAAAAAAATCCAATCCATCATTACTCATAAAAACTCCTAATTATTTATATTTTTGTATTCAAAACCAAGCTCTTTAAATATCTTGATTTTCTTTTCTTCATTATTGCTTATTTCTGCATCAAAAAGCTCATTCAGAACAATCTCGTAAAACTTCACTTTTTGAGTTAAAAAAACATTGCTTTCCTTTAAGCCATTAACCGCTTCAAAAAGTGCCGGAATTTTAGGTTCTAAATTTTGAAATTTTTCTGCCTTTTTTTGTGTATCATTAACCATAGTGTTAATCTCTTCTAAATCCTCTTTAGAAAAGCAAATAGAATCATTAACTATTCGTAATACTTTTTTTAAAAAAAGACACACATGAGGACGTTTATTCTGTGGTATTAAAACTCTTAAAATTCCCATACACTTCACCTACTTAGATTGACTTAATTTAGAGGCAATTGATAATCTTCCTTTGCCACAATTCATAAATTCAAAATCATTAAGTAGCCTTAGATACTCATCATTCATATCCAATATTAAAAGCCCCAATAATGAGCCATATGCAGGATTAAAATTCATAAACTCTTTTACCTCACTTACGGTTACAACTTTGGTAAAATCTTGTGTACACT